>ERZ1034928.50-NODE-50-length-72122-cov-65.547227_pt1 | contig 72122 bp, 88 predicted proteins | sample MGYA00520627_ERZ1034928 | MGnify/ENA primary metagenome ERZ1034928 (study PRJEB33766, sample SAMN09781755) | gut metagenome | biome: gut microbiome | host: Homo sapiens | place: Madagascar | study: EMG produced TPA metagenomics assembly of the PRJNA485056 data set...
AATATATATACTTTATACTTTATTATATTATACCACAAAACATCTAGTTTGTCAAGAGTATAAATTGTAAACATTTTATGAACAAAATAATACTTGACAAATTGCACAAAACATGATATAATCAAGTTAGAAAAATCGCCAAGGAGAGTAGGTGAGATTATGGTGTGGCGAGAGATGAGTTATGAAATATACACCCAAACAGGCCAAGAGACTGAACCAGAGGTTTGGGATGAGATATATGAACCGACCTTAGAAGAATGGACTGAATGGATTAATGAATGAGGTGGAAATGTGCCATTAACCGAGTTTTGTTATATTCCTGCTGTTGCAACAGATGCTTTTTATACACCAGAAGAACAGGTTATACATGAAAAAATGATTAAACTTTATTCTTTGCGCAAGCGAGAAAAAGAGGGCTTGAATCGAGATTGGCGCATTTCTTCTGTGAATCGAGTTCTTAAAAAATATAAAGAAAAACTTGTCATTTTATTAAAAAAGTCTCTTGAAGATAATATCATAAGAGAATTAAATCCAGAGGCAATTAAAGATAAAAATATTATTAATCTTTTTTGTTCTGAGCTTACTCGAAATCTGGATATTCAGCCTTATGAGCGCAGTGATAAAATTATTATTGTTAATGTTTTTTTCTTTGAAATTCTTAACAGTATCATTCATAACGGCTTTAATTACAAAGGCGACCATTATATTTTTTACTCTTGCGGAGCTGGAATGATTAGAACTAAACGTTTTATGGCGGTTAAAGAAAAAGATTACGAAGAAGTTCAAAGAACGTTAATGTGTGGTTTGACCATAGACTCTATCAACGCTCAGGGTGGCATGAATGAAAACAAATTGCTTAGTTATAAAAGTTTGATGGCTTCAGCCACCGACAGAATTGAAGATTTTGATATTGACCGGTGTATTGTTGTCGAAGATTTTGAAATGCCGGTAACTGCTGAATCAGATTTTATTGATTATACGGATTATAGTATTACTCGCAGGGTGTCTGAAACTATAATCGCCGAAACAGATGGGTGGGGGATGTGTTGTAAACCAGGATTTAGAACGCAGATTATTCGGGGGCCTTGGATAAAAGGGCTTGTTTCATTTTTTGATTTTCGTGCGTGGTTAAAAGAATACTGCCCTGCCGATGATTGGGTTGTAACAGATATTTATGGACAAGATTGGAATATTTTGGGGGATGATATTCAGTTTATTTTAACGAAATCAATGTTTAAGTTATATAAATTTTATCCAAGCTGGATTTGCTATAAAGCAAACTTTAAAGCATATAATTGCTATTTTGGTTGTTGTAAAGTTGAAGAAGATTATATTTCTAATGCAAGAATAAACTATCAAATGTTACAGTCTCTTGGCGATATGAAAGACAGTGAAATTGATAGACTTGTCTCTAAATCTGTTGACGAAATTGAAAGCATCGGAAAAGATTACCAGACTACTATGCGGCTACTTGGTGCGACGGAGTATAATAAAAACAAATCGGCTGTACAAGAAGCACTAATGATTTATCCTGAGTTGTTTAGAGATGTTTATAGCCGTGAAATATTAAAGCAGACTAAGAAGAGTCTTGTAAAGCAAGCAAAAGGCGGCAGATTAAGAATCAATGGGAAATATTTGTTTATTTCCCCTGACCCTTTCGCTTTTTGTGAATGGTTGTTCAAGGGTGAACAAAGGCCAGATGGTTTGTTATCCAATGGCGAAGTTTATACAAATCAATTCAAAGATGGTGATGAACTTGATTGTTTAAGAAGCCCTCATTTGTATCAAGAACACGCTGTCAGAATAAATAAACGAAATGAATTAACAGATAAATGGTTTGGTGGAACAAAATGTGTATATTTTAGCGCCCATGATATGATTAGTCGAATTTTACAGCAAGACTTTGATGGTGATATTTCATTAGTTGTAAAAGATAGAACGTTAACAACTGTGGCCAAGCGAAACATGCAGGGTATTGTGCCTTTGTCTTATGATTTGAAAAAAGCCAGAGGTGGTATTATAGACGCAGATCGCTTATATGAGGGCGTGAGTACGGCATACACGGGTGGTTCAATTGGGCCAATTAGTAATGCAATTTCTAAAGTTAAAAACGCTAATAGTGGCAAGCTATCTGAAGAGCAGATTAAAGTTATTGCTTGGTTGACCATGAAAAATAACCAAGTGATTGATTTTGCGAAAACACTTTGGAAATCGGAGCCGCCTAAAGAAGTGGTTAATATTATCAAAAAATACACTCAATCAAAATTGCCTAATTTTTTCCAGTACGCAAAAGATAAAGATCCTATTACGCAAGTTGAGCCACCAAACGAATCTACAATGAATCGGATTTCTGTTAAAATACCTGATGCGCGGATTCGGTATAATAGCAAAATCAGTAAGTTTGATTGGACGATGCTGACAAATAAAAAAGTCGATTATACCATTCGTGAAAATTCGCTTATTATTGAACGATACAATTGGTGGGTTAAAAATCAGCGTCGATTTGATTATGGCGATAATGAACACATTAATGAGAATGACCTTTATAAGTATCGTACAATTGCTCAAGATATTATAGGGTTTAGCAACGAGTCAATAGATTTTATTGTTAATAGCCTTATCGCTTATTTGTACACAGTAAAAAAATCCAGCAATAAAAAGATGCTGTGGGCTTGCTTTGGGGACGTCATTGTTGCCAATCTTAAAGCCAATGTTAGCGGTAAGGTGTGTCCCATTTGCGGTAAAAGATTTGAACCAAATGTGCATAACCAAGTATGTTGCTCTGTTGATTGCGCTCATACAATGGACATTCAGAAAAAACGTGAAAATAGGCAACAGGTGAAGCCAAAAGTGCCTGAAACCCTTGATACATAAGGGTTTGTGAAACTACCCCCGTCATTATAATATAATTATTAGGGAAAAGGAGCAAAAATATGGGATTTCACGCAAAAAAACCGACCTTGACTAATCGTGAAATAGCAGACCAAATTTTCAAGCGTAGCGGTATTCCTCTTGAAATGATCAAAACAGTAATGAGCCTTTACGTTGAAATTACAGAAGAGGCGCTTTTGGGGAATGTTGAGGTTCCCTTTGGGCGTATCGGTTATTTTGGTTGGAGACAAGTTATGCCTAAAGAAGATGTGGTAACATGGAACCCAAAGGAATTACAATATAATAAACCGCAAAACACTTCGGGGTTTCAAAAGACGGTATTTAGAGTTGGGTCTGCATGGGCCAAAGTGTTGAAAGAAGCTTCTCGTTTTGAATTGGGTGAGGAAAATCCGATGAAATTTGGGACAGCTGAAACAGCGGTTTATGAAGAAGATGAAGGAATGGAAAATAACGAAATAGGAGAAGATGAAAATGGCGAGTAAAGGCACTACTAACGCCATGATGGTAACAAATAAAGAATTTTTTAAACAGGCTTGCCGTTGGAAAGATAGTTCGTCTACACAGACCGCTGCTGATTGGTGGTCAGCTTTTTTAGAGGTTATTATTCGTGAGGTTTTTTATAACGGTAGTTGCAGAGTACCGGGACTTGGAACTTTTACGACAAGGTTTGAAGAAGGTAAGACTTGGACACAACCAATTGGTAATGGCAAATATGCCACTTATACAGCTCCGCCTAGAGTTTATCCTTTATTTGCCGCAGAGGATGATTTTATCAACGACATCAATATGCAAGGCGTAACTAAAAAATATAGAAAACGTCTTAAAAAAGGAGTTCTTACAGCCCGTGACTACGAGCGCGAATTTAGGGCCGACGCTGTAAATTTGGCCGATGTTGTTGAAGACATGGTTGAGCAACGGCGTGAAAAGGCACAGGAAGAATTACAAGAATTGTTAAAGACTAAACGTCAAAATAAGATTTTGGCTAATGAAAGAAGTTCTGGCAAAGGAACTGTCGCTCAGCCCGTCATTCAGATGGACTTACAGGGCAATTACATCGCCGAATTTAAGTCTATGACAAAGGCTGAGGAAGTAACTGGTGTCAATAAAGTTTATATTTCCAACTGTTGCGACCCGTTTCGTAAACAAAAAACTGCTGGCGGATATAAATGGAAATATGCTGATAAACAGGAAGAGGAAAGTGTAGATGACGTATCTAAACAAAGTGAGGTTGGCGACACAGAACCTTGAAGATAAAATAATTGATTATCAAGACTGGGCTGAGATTGTTCTTGGCCCAGACTATCGTGACGTATACAGCTCAGAATATTTACGTAGAGCATCTAAGGTGTTTAGTATCTTTTTAAAAAATGTCGAAGGGCAAGAAGTTGAGGGCGATAAGTCTAACGAGCTTAGAGAACTATTGAGCCAAATCAAAGCTGAAAGAATTAAACTGTCCACAACCAATATTGAGTATAATGCTATTCAACGGGCAGAGGCCAGAAATGACCTATTTGCTGAAGAGTTGATTAGGGCCATTGGCCGTCTTGAGCCATTGCAGATACCTGAGTATGAGAATACATATCGGCTTGACGGGGACTCTACTTTGCTTATTACCTTGTCTGATTTTCATGCTGGTTCTACTTTTGAAGTACACGGCCTCTATGGCGAAACCGTGAATAAGTACGACTATAACATCATGTGGCATAGGTTGTATAATCTAATTGACCAAATTGAGGCTGATTGTATCGACTTTAAGGATTGCAAGGTTGCTATTTTGGGGGATTGCTTTGAAAATATCTTACGCACATCTTCCTTGCTGAAACTGCGGGAGCCTGTTATTGATACTGTTATTCGGTTTTCTGAGGATATGTGTCGTTGGTTATTGCGTTTGCATTTGAAGTTGGGCACGGATATTGAAGTCATTACAGTTGGTGGTAATCATGACACACAGAGGCTACTTGAGAGTCGACCTACATTTGAGGATGAAAATTTAACCAAATTCGTAGTGGCTTATATGAAGCAACGATATGAAGGTATTGCCGGATTTAATATCAATAATTATCAGGAGATTGCTATTAAGGACATCCGTGGTACTAATGTCATGTTCTGTCATGGTGAAGATAAAGACCTGAGTACAACTATGGATTATTTTAGTAATCTATATAATGTTGATATTGATGAGGGGTATGGTGGCCATTTACATCGGCCTGAGAGTAAGGCTATTGGTATCACTGAGGTTGGTGATAGGGTGTTTACCCGTGTCGGGTCAATTGTTGGAATTGATACATTTTCCAAAAAAATTAGGGTGGCGGCGCGGCCCAGTGCCTATGTGGCTGTATATACCGATAGTGGCAAGACTTGGAGCCGTAACTATTATCTTTGATTCATCCCGCTATGCGGTTTGAATATCTTGTCAACCGAAAGGTGAGACATTAACTAAATTTCCGAAAGGAAGGAGGACACTGTACTTTGCATCCATTGACTTATAATGTCGAAGTATGAAAGGAATGGTGATCCAATATCTCTGACAAGTGGCTTAAAACCAAACTATCAGTATTTAATTACAACTGAACAATGAAAAGGTTTCTCATATGGTTAAGCGGGGCCAAGGGTTGCAGTTTGGCCCCGCTTTTCTTAATGAAAGAAAGGAATAAACGGATGGCAGAATTTAACAGAAACACTCAAATGTGGTGTGTGGGGTGTATGACCCCAAAAGAAAAGACTGGATTTATTCAAAGCCTGAATCCTCGCCATCATAAATATTTGCCCTTGTGTCGTTCTTGCTTAAGTGCAAGGTTTAGTGCATACAAAGAGGCATTGAAGTCTGAAGGCGGGGCATTGTGGTGCTTGTGTGCTGAGATGGGTTATCCTGTAATTAGAGAATATTATGATATGGCTATTAAACGGCATTCTGAATTGCCTAAAGCAGGTAATTTGTTTATGGCTTATCACAATACTCTTAGAGATATGTGTTTTCAGGTTGAAGGTTTTTGGCAGAGCGATATGATGTTGGATGATTTTGTTGAAAGACAAATCACAGAAGATGATATTGTCAAAGCCGAAAAAGATAAAGCTGTTGATTTGGCTGAACAGGAACGTCTTTGGGGCAAGTTTGAAGTTGGGGATTATGAATTGCTTAATGGTTTTTTTGAGGCGTATACCAAAGAGGTTGATAATTTAGATTATTCTCTTGAATTAAGATATAGAGATGTGGCTAAAGGTGAATTAAGATTGCGCAAAGCCAATGAGTCTGGTGATGTGGGCGAGATTGATAAGGCTCAAAAGAATCTTAAATCTTTGCTTGATATGCTTGGTCTTAATGATTATGGCCGAAAAGATATTGATGATCGTAAACAGTTTATTGACCGTCTTGCGTGGATGATTGAAGAAACCGAACCGGCCGAAGAAGAAGATGAAAAGAAATATAGGGACATTGCAGGGTTTGAGAAAGCTTTTGATAACATTATGCGTAGCATGAGAAATTTAAATAGTAAGGTTAGGGTTTACCCGCCTGTGCCAGAGGAAGAGCAATAATGCCAGTACCAATAAATCATAGTGGCAACTTGCGAAAACAATTTCTCAAACGTCAACTTTCTACAACTTCTGTTGGTAATAGTTCATATTTAACAGAACGTCAAAAGATCAATGTTAAGAAACATATAACTCGTTATCGCCGAAATTGGGATATTTTTGTTGAAGAAGTTTTTCAAATAAAGCTTTACCCTATTCAAAAGATTATAATTCATATGATGGGTGTAAGCCAAGAGTTTATGGCTATTGCTACTCGTGGTGCGGCTAAATCATTTTTATGTGGCTTGGCTTCTTTAGTTTGTTTCTGTTTGTATCCGTACAGTGAGATTGTAATTACATCATCTACTATTCCGCAAGCGTCCAAATTGGTAGAGAAAAAGATAAGAGATGAGCTTATTAAAAAGCTATCTCCTTATTTGCTTTATATGTATGAGCATGAATATATTGTTATTACTAAATCTAACACGTCTGACGGCGGTGCTTATACAATAGAAAATAAACTTAATGGTTCTACTATATCTGTGCTTGCTTGTCTTGAGTCAAGTAGAGGCGCTCGTTCGACTCTAAACATTTATGAAGAGGCGCGGCTATTAAAAAAGAGTATTATTGACTCGGTGTTTGAGCCTATGGGCCACGCACGTCAAGCTAAATATTTGCTTAATCCTAAGTATAATACACGGCGTTGGCAAGAAAAAGCTCGGTCTTTTTATATTACCTCAGCAAGGTATTCATATGAATGGTTTTCAAGAAAATATCAAGACATTTTTGAGAATTATTTTGAATCAAAACATGAGGTATATATACCTTTTGCCGAAGATATTTTTGCAGCTATTGATGATGGGTCAAGAACATGGGCTGATTATCGAAAGAATAAGAAGTCTATGCCACAAGCTGATTTTAGAATGGAAATCCTAAATGAAATGTTTTCAGAGAATGAAGATGCTTTCTTTGATTTTAAGTCTTTTAAGGATAATCAGATTTTAATTCAACCAGCAGATTTGCCCACTGCAAAAGATACTTATAGCGGTAAGTTTACAACTTCTGTAGATAAGGCACCAAATGAAATACGGCTTATTATTTCGGACTTTGCTTTTTCGGGGAATAATAGTAAAGAAAAGAACGATAATACTGTATTTATGTGTATGTCGTTACATTGGAAAGATTTCCGGTTTGAGCGTCATGTGGACTATATAGAGACACGTCCGGGTGGTGGGGCTGATAAGTTAATTTTACATTTGAAAGAATTATACTATGGTTATCAAGCCGATTATATTGTTTATGATAATCGTTCGGGTGGCGAGGTCATTTATGATTATATGTCTGGGAAAACAGCTAATCCAGCTTGGTTAAAATGGAATGACAGTGGTTTTACGGTAATTGATGAAAAAGATTTACATTTTGTGCCAGATGGTAAAGTTGCTGAATTAGCTGGTCGTACTATTGACCTCAACGCTATTAAGTGCCTTGTACCGTTTATTGGAACTGCTGAAGCGAACAGTCTTGGATGGCAGTCCCTTAAAAAACAGCTTGAAACCAATAATATTAAATTCCTTTGTTCTATGCAAGATGCTCAAACGGCATTAGAAGACTCTGGTGAAATTTATGATTTAACATCTGAGCAATTAGCGGAAAAATTAGCACCTTTTGGTCAGACAGATTTAATGGTTCAAGAATGTGTTAATTTGAGCGCTGAGTTTAAAAATGGCCTTGTACGGCTTGTAGAGCCGAGAAGTGGCTATAAAGATAGAGCAGTAGTATTATCTTATGCAAATTATTTTGCAGAAAAACTTGATACTCGATATAGTAAATTTATGCAAGAAGATGACTTGGATATAGATAATATTCAACTTGTCTTTTAATCTAAAAGAAAGGAGTGTGACAAATGCCTGAAGAATTAACTAAACCCCAAGTTCAAGATGTTATTGATTTTGCGGCTGGGCTGGCTTATGGTGAAATGTATAATGTATGGTCGCCTTGGTTGAGCAACGCTATTCTGCAAGACCTTAACAATGATGCAAGAGAAGCTACATCTAAGGCTGTTAGACAAGCGTTGTCTGATTATCGCAATAACGCAGAAAACATTCAGAGTTATATGGAATATATGTCAGTTTTTGATATGGTCTTTGCCAAAACCGTCAAGAATTATGCTAATGCTTTGGCCTTTGACTTACAATGTGTCTGTATCAATGCCGATGAATCTGATTACGATACAAAGGCATATAAGGACGATAAACGGCGAATTGATGACTTTCTGCTAAAGTTTGATTATAAGGGCGAGTTTAGAAAAGTAGTTGAACAGGTTTTGTTGCATGAAGTATATTATTGCTGGTGGCGCAAAACCAAGTGGGGCAATAAGGGACAGATGCGGTATGCGTTACAGATGTTGCCTCAAGATTATTGTATGATGACCGCAATGAGTGATGTTGGGCCGTTGTTTGATTTTAATATGCAATATTTTTTGAATCCGGGCGTAGACATTGATAGTTTTGATCCTGCTTTTAAAAAATATTATAAACGTGTGTTTAGTGAAAATGAGTCTTTCAAAGATTATCGCCCTACTAATCCATTCGCAGACCGTGTTGGTACTTATGCTATGTGGACGCAGACAAGTCCTAATGATGGAGCCTTCGCATTTAAACTGAATTTAAGCAACTTTAACACCACACCTTATCTTGCTCCTCTGCTAAAGAACGCCATTACTGATGATGAGGTTCAACAGTTGCAGTTAGATAAGGATATAAATACCGCTTATGGTATTTTGGCTGGTGCTATTCAGTTGTTTGACAATGCCAAGTCTGGTACACAGAAAAACCAGTTCGCCATCGACCCCAAGACATTGGGTGCTTTTATGTCTAAAGTAAAGCAAGGTCTTGGCAATACAATTAAGGTTGCGGCTATGCCCACTAGTGACAATAAATTTTTCCAGTACAACGATAGCAACCCTTCAATGTATACCACTCAGGTAAGTTCTACTGCTGGTGTTGGTAGTAATGTAAGTCGGGTTATTTATAGCTCTGATAGAATGTCTAATGCCGAGATTGAGGCGGGGCAGAATGAAACTTATCAAACTATGCGCCCTCTATATGACCAGTTTAGTAAGTTTATGAATTTCTTTGGTAATCAGCTTACTAAGAAATTCAAGTGGCAGTTTGTGTTTAATGGGTCTACTTACCGCAGTGAGCGCCAACAGAGATTTGACGATGTGATGAAACTGGCCGATAAAGGGTTGGTATTTGATAGTTCTGTTTATGCGTCTTTGATTGGTATGAATCCTGTTGTATTTGAAAAGAGCCTAATAGCCAGTAAGAACAGTGGGTGGCTTGATAAGTATAGTCAGCTTATGTTGAATACGAATACAACGGCTGGCGGAGACATGGGTGGTCGGCCCGAAAAAGACAGATTAGACAAATCTGACTCAGCAGAACTTAATGACGACCAGTAAGATTGAATAAAAAGGGGACAGGGAGTAGCTACCTTTCTATATACTGCTAATATATAGATTACCCTTTAATATACAACTTTTAGCAGGAGTTGATATTGTGACTTATAAAGAATTTATACAAAATATACTTGATACAAGAGGGTATTTCGGCATACCTGAGGGAGTATATAAAGAGAAACATCATATTATTCCTAAATGTCTTGGAGGAACAAACGATAAAGACAATTTAGTTGATTTATATGCAAAAGAGCATTATATAGCTCATAAATTACTTGCGTTAGAGAATCCTGATAATTATAAATTGCAATATGCTTGGTTATCAATGGGTTTTCTAAAAAGCAAATATATTAAAGATAGATATGAAATTTCTGCTGAAGAATATGAGCGATTAAAAGAACTTGATTCTCAGTTGGCTTCAAAAAGGATGTCCGGGTCTGGCAATCCGATGTATGGAAAAGTTCATTCAGAGGAAACCCGTAGAAAAATTGGTGAAAAAAGCAAAGGAAGATATTTTTCTGAGGAATCGAGAAAGAAAATAGGCGTTCATTCAAAAGGCAAGCCGAGGCCAGAAGATGTTAAAAAGAAAATTAGCGAAGGGCATAAAGGGAAAATATTCACAGAAGAGCATAGAAAAAATTTAAGTAAATCACGGATTGTAAATAAGATAGGGTGTATTCCTGTTAATCAATATGATAAAAACGGCAATTTATTAAAAACGTGGGATAGTGCTTCTCAAGCTGGTAAAGAATTGAATATACCAAACACAAATATAACACGCTGTTGTAGAAAAAGGGGACTTAAAACAGCCGGTGGATTTATTTGGCGGTATAGCGAAGAAGGTGAATAAATGCAAAGAATTGTAACCAATGAGACTATTACGGCTTTACAAGAAATGGTGACAGAAAGTTTTATTATGACGGCTCGTATTGATAGGATGCAATCTGTATTAGATGCAGATTTAAGTTATAATCAAACTTCATTGCTTATCCATCATGGAATGGCCCATCGGTATAGTGGCTATTTTGCAGACGAAATTGCAGATTTGGGATTACAAGGATACGATATTTCTGTCAATTATGGCGATGTTCCTACAATGAACAAGTCTTATTCTTCTGTAAAAGAGCTTCTTTATGAGCTAAGAGACTATGTTGTAGAATATCAAACGGAACTAAACGGGTGTTATAAAATCGCCTTTAATAACAATGATTTCCATATTTGTGCAGACTTGATTGATATTATCAAAGACCATAATAATGTGGTTCGTCAAATGATTTTGCTGTGCAATAAAATTGATATTTATGGTGATAGTCCCTCTTTTGATGCACACATTAAGGACAACTTTTGGATTCTTGGGGAGAATAAGTAATGGTTATTAGAGATACACCTGATGATTTAAGCAAATATTTTATGGCCGATGAAGATTTAGCGTTTGCTATTCATCAAGCTGGTGTCGCCCCTTCTTATATGGATAATGGGGCCGTTTATTTTAAGAAGTCTAATAGACTTACTAAGGTGTTAAAAAGACTTGGCATTGTCGAGTCTTGATATAATCTTAATAAAGAAGTGAGGTGAGATGTTGGAAAAGAAAGTAAATTTTCAAATGGATGAAGTTTTGCCTGAGTGGCTTGAGGGTTACGATGAGGATAAGTTTACTGTTTTTAAAGCGTGCTTCTTATCTTCCGCGAAAAATTCTCACAATCTTGACATTTCTCCTGCTGTGCTTAAACGGGATGCACAAACAATTTTAGGTAGTTTTCTTGTCGCAAAATTGCAATATGGAGATGCCAGTACGCATTTGCCTTCAGAGGTGGTGTATGGCTATTTTCCAAAAGAACAAGATGTTGAGTTTGAAGATACTGATGACGGGATTGTAAAGGCTTGGGCGTATTGTGTAATTAGCAAACAATATGGCCAAGAATTTAATGAAATTTTCGATTTACAGAATTTGCGGAATACTTCAGTTGAGATGAAGGTCAAGGTTGTTGATGATGCGGATGAAGGAGAGGTTGAATCTTTTGATATTTATGGTTTGACTTGTTTAGGGTTAAGTGTAAAAGGCAGTTGCCCAGACGCAATGATGACTATGGTTCGATTTTCTCAAGAAGATGCAGACGCTTATTTTAACAAAATGACTAAACATAATCTCACCCCCTTGAAAAAGTTTGCCAAGGAGCGTATTGAAAGTATGGCTAAGACTTATAAGATTGATAAATCCAAAGAGGCCATGTCTGATAAGGCATGGGGTGAAGTAGATAAAGCGGTCATGAGAGATAAGATTATGGAAGCCAGCAACAAGGTTACTCTTGTTAAAGCTGTCTATATGCTTGTCGAAGATGGTTGGGAAGAAGCTCCCTCTGAACATCTAAAGTATCCAGTTATGGAACTTAAAGGTGACACTTTTGTATACAACCGGGACGGCCTTGCCTCTGCTCTTGGTTACGCCAAGAAAGAGAACGAGACTACCGTTGTAAATAAAATTGAAAAGATTTATAAGAAACTAAACTTGGACGATACTGAGGGAAAGGAGGAAAAGATGAGCGAAAAGGTTGAATTTAATGAGACCGAACAGACCATGGCCTCTGAACCCGAAGAAGCCAAAGAGGAAACTGCTGAGATGGGTGAAACTTCTGCTGAGATAGTAGAGGGCGAAAAGGTTGAGTGTGCTGAGTCTGAAAAGGTCGAGGATGATGAATCTGATGACAAGGACGATGAGAACGAGGACGAGCCTGAAGAGGAACCCATTCAGATGTCCGAAGATGAGATGATGGCCAAGATTGCTGAGCTTGAAAAGAGCGTTGAGGAACGCGACCACATCATCATGGACAAGGACGCTGAGCTTGAGGAACTGCGGGCTTATAAGGCCGCTGTTGTTGCTAAGGAAATGGCTTGCCGTGTGGATAGTGTTATGGAGGAAGTTCGTACTTATATCAACGATGAGCAATTTGCAGAATTTAAGGCTGAAGGGCTATCTTGTGGCGAAAATGATATTGATGCTTGGAGCAACAAGGTCAAGGCCACTTGCTTTAGCGAAGTAAAGAAAAACATTAAGAAAGATGATAAGGGTGTATTTAGTTTTGCTATGCCCAAGGTCATTAAACATTCTGACCCCAATAGTATTTGGGAAAAACTTGAAAACAAGTAATAAAATAATAAAGGAGAAATTTAATTATGGCTAAGAACCACATTATTCTAAATGGCACTCATTGTGCGTACTGGGACGTAGATTCTCTGAACCTTGTCGGCATCGCTGCTACTGAAATTGATAATGGCACTTTCCTGAATCTAGGTGCTATGTCTCCCGCTGGTGATGGCGCTTATGAGTTTACTGTTACTGCTGGTGCTAACCCCGACCTTGTTGCTGGCACTCCTCCTCAGGGCTACAACGTGGATGCTCAGGTCTATGATGACCCCCGCTATTTCACCAACGAGGCTGGCAAGCCCATCTCTGTTAAGCGTCTAATCAAGGGTGACTGCATTGAGGTTTCTGCTGGTGCTTTCACTGCTGAACCCGCCTCTTCCGCTACTTTTGCTACTGTTCAAGCCTCCGGTAAGATGACTGCTAATACCACCGAAGCTGGTGCTCATTTTAAGGTGCTTGGCGCTCGTACCATGGATATTGGTGGCGAAGCTATTAAGACTTGGGTTCTAATGAAGCTGGCCTAATCTTAATAGTAGACTAAAAAACTGATTAAAATAAAATAATAAAGGAGATTATAAATATGTCTGTTATGCCTAATGAAGTAGTGGCTTTCGCCAAGGGCGATACCACTTTCTATACTGCTTTTGCTGACTATCATAATCACAAGGCCGCTGAAGAGTGGGGTCAGAACATGGGTTCTTATGATAAGTCTCGCACCATTGCTGAGAAGGCTCCTCTGATTCGTGAGGCTTATTTTACTGAGCTTGAGCGTATTTCTGGCCAGAAGATTGACAAGAACAACATGGACGTGGCTCTGGCCAACCCCATGCTGCGCTATGCCAACTTTGCTTTGATTAACGCCACTATCAATGTGGTTCTACCTGCTTATGTTCAGGCCACCTTTGCTCCCTTCGTGGATTTCCGCACTGTTGGTTATGCTGACGTTGTGAATCTGAAGATTCCTCCTAAGACCCTGTATACTGTGTCTCGTGGCGCTCGCGGCGAGCGCACCTCCTTCCGTCAGAAGAAGTATGCTGGCAACGTTGAAATCAGTCCTGTTGAGCATATCATCACCACTTATGTTGATATGGCTCGTGTTCTGGCTGGTAAGGACGACCTCGCTGAGGCTGTTCGTGCTATCATCATCTCTATTGAGCTTGATATGAACGCTGAGATTATCGCTTCTCTGAACGCTGGCCTGGCCGCTGGTACTTATCCCACTCAGTTCAAGGAGACTGGCGCATTTGATGGCAAGAAGCTGGTTCAGCTTGCTCAGCGTGTTCAGGCTTATAACATGATGGCTAAGCCTGTTATTATGGGCACTGCTGCCGCTCTAATGAACGTTCTGCCCGATAGCACTCTGGGTGGTCGTCTGGTCATTGATGGTCGTGATCCTGTTGTGTCTTATGTAAAGGACTTCTATGGTTTCGGCATCTATGAGCTACCCCAGGCTCCTACTGGCTCTGCTGACTTTGGTATGGCTCTGGATGACAACACCCTGTATGTTGTTTCTGCCGCTGTCGCCAAGCCTGTTGTTATGGCTATGAGCACCACTCTAACCAATAGCAATCAGTTCTATGATAATGCTGACATTAGCACTAATTTCACCCTACGGAAGAGCTATGCCTCTGAGTTCGTGGGGGCGGCATATATTGGCCGCTATGAGATTACTGAGTAATCTTTAATCTTTATGTCTATATTATAATGACGCTGAATGAGGAGTAGCTACCTTTTTATATGCCGTTACATATAAATAACAGCGTCATTATAATTATAATTTAGTCTTTAACGGAAGGATGAATTATAATATGACACAATCGTTTGTTCTATATTGTCATACAAATTTAATCAATAATAAGAAATATTTTGGTATTACTGGTCGCTTGCCTGAAAAGCGTTGGGGTAATAATGGGTGTAATTATAAACGGAATGAACATTTCTACTCGGCCATACAAAAATATGGTTGGGATAATTTTAGTCATGAAGTTTTGTTCATTAATTTATCTCAGGCTGATGCAAGTAAGCTGGAACAAGAATATATCTCTAAATATAATACGATAAACCCCAAGTATGGATATAATAACACATCCGGTGGAGAAATAAATTATTACTTTTCTGATGAGACTAAACAAAAGATGAGCGAGGCGGCTTCTAAGCGTGTTTTTACGGACGAGTGGAGAAAACATTTAAGTGAATCTCGCAAAGGTCGAGAGTCATGGAATAAAGGTATCTCTCCTTCTGCGGAGACAAGAGCTAAATTAAGCCGTGCATCTACTGGTAGGTATCATACGGAAAAGTCTAAGAAACTTATGCAAGAAAAGTCATGGAATAAGAAAGCTGTGACTATAGACGGCCAAGTTTTTATTTTTATACAAGAATGTGCTAAATATTTAGGCGTGACTCGTGGTATGTTAAGAGCTTGGTTGAATGGTGAGAACTCATTCTCACAGAAATATGTTGATAGAGGACTGAGCTTTTGTAATGTAGAGCATGAATATGTTTTACAAGATTCAAGCAAAGTTAATAGAAGCGTGATTTGTGAGGGTAGAGTGTTTGACTGTATGAGAGATTGTGACAGATATTATAATTTACCAAAAGGCACTGTTTCTAATTGGGTTAATAAACGGTGTAAAATGCCGCAAGACTTTATAAATAAGGGACTTTCTCTATATCAAGAGAAAATGTACTTTTATAAAATTGTCCAAGGGGCCTGAAACATGGCCCCTTTTTTGAATTAAATGGAAAGAATGGAGATTAAATAAAATGGCTAACACTAAGAAAGTCAAGTCCGCAGAGGCAGAGGTTGTTGATACCGTTGAAGCTACCAATCCAGCTATTGAAGAAAATGAGGCTCTAAAGGCCAAGATTGCTGAACAGGAACAACAGATGTCCGATCTGATGGCTCAAATCAAGGTTATGATGCAAGCTCAGGCCGCTACCAATCCTGTAAATATTGAGGAAAAGGCGGCTCGTGGCATTAAGTTTATTAGCCTTGTGCCGGGTGGTCTAACCCTCAAGGGCAACAGAATGTATCACATTGATAAGCAGTTTGGCTATAAGATGATTCCTGAGTCTGAGGCCAGAGCTATCCTATCCAATATGCCTAACACTATCGCAAGTGGTATGGTGTATATTGCAGACAAGGAGTTTGTGAATAAGAATGACCTGAGCGGCGTTTATGAGGAAATTCTAAGCGATAAGCAACTTAAGGAATTGCTTCAACAAAACGCTAATGATGTTTGTGAGATTTATAAACAGGCTTCTATGGCACAGAGAGAGATTATTGTGGATATGGTTGTTAACCGTAAGCTAAACGGCCTACCTATTGATGCCAATATCGTTGTTGAGATTGGTAAGCTCTGTGGAAAGGATTTAATGAGCATTACACCTGAAGAAGAGGAATAAGGGGTGATGTTAGTTGACAAGTTTCGACCAGATTGAAACATTGGCCCTCAGTATTGTTGAAGATTATAAGATTTCCAAATTGTTTGAGAATAACTATGATAATTTTCAGAAATTCTGTGATGGCCTACTTTTTAACGCCCTTCCTCAATTTACTGAATGTCGGCAAGATCTAACCTATAACGTTGAAACTCGTGAGTTTGACGTTGATTTAACTAATCTTGAGATTTATATTCTTTCTCGTTATTGGGTGATTGCTTGGTGGGAGAGAGAAAACAATAATGCGGCGCAGATTGCGCTAAAGCTGGGTATTAAGAATCAGTATTCTTACAACAGCGAATCTCAGAATTTTAAGGAAAAGCAAAATGTCATTGATAAGCTAAGAGAAGAAGTCGATAGGGCAACACAAGAGTATCTACTACTTGACCTTGATTCTTACGGCTTTTAAGGCGGTGAGGGCATGAGTCAGAATAAACGGGTAGATGGAATTTATAAAATTTTGCCCCTTTTTGAAGCGACTATTCGTGAAAAAGATGATTTTGCTTTACAGTGTTATCGGTCTTATTTGAGCCGAGTATATATTCAGTATGTTGGGCGGGGTAATGAAGAAATCTGTGATTTAATCAAGGGGCTTATTCATTTAGGCGATGAGGCTAAACAAGAGGATGTTCGGCGTGTTGTTTTGCACATGATTAAGCTTGTTGAGAAAGAAAAGGAGGGCTATCGTCATGCCTATCGAGTATAGTACTATTGGCGGGGCCACTCCAAACGATTATTACCGGGATTTGGCTCAATCTTTTATTAACCAGTCTTGGATTAATAATGCCGCAAAAACGCCTGAGAATGGTGGAGAAATCAAAGAACAGGCCGAAATCGGGTCTGATGAATACAAAATTATTGACGCATGGGTTAAGACAACTGTTGGTGATGTGACCACTGGTATGAGAGATTCGGGCGATTTTCTCAAGATTTATTTTCGTGATATTGACCATGTGGTTCCTCGTGGCTTGTATTACCAGTTTTACAATTCTTGGTGGATTTGCAATGAATTTGGCCATTTTAGTGGCATTGCTCAAGATGCTGGGTTAAGAAGATGTAACAACGTTCTAAAAATCGTTGACCCTGAGAATGGCTCTGTATTTAGTGCTCCTTGCGTGGTAGATTATGATATGTCAAGCCCTTCTGTACAGGTGTCCAGATATATCTTAACACCAAACAACCATGCTACTGTTATGGTACAAGGCAATGTCAATACATTGCGGTTGTTTAAGACTAATACCAGATATGTTCTTGGCGGTCGGCCTTTTAAGCTATATGGCTATCAAAACGCCCTGAATCTTAACTTAACTACAGATTATGATACTTTGCTGTATCTTGATTTGTATTTGGACGAGATTCATGATGGCGATGATTTGGTTAATGGCGTGGCTTATAACGGGGACTATAACTATAAGGTCAAAATTAATTCCGCTGACATGACATTAAGTGCTGGCTCTACTGGCGCTCTGACTGTTGATGTTGTGTTAAATGGCAAAGAGGTTAATAGGCCTGTTATTTGGCAAACTAGTAATCCTGAAATTGTCACGATCACTAACACCGGCAATTATACTGTGGTTGGCGAAGTTGGTCAGAGTGCGGATATTGCCGTTGTATTGAGTGGCAATGATGCTGTTACAGACGGTATTAAGATTACTGTTGGTGAACAAGTTGTTGAGCCTGAGATTTATCTTGACCCGGCTTTTAATAAGATTAGAGAATATCAAACTATTGAATTTGATGTTAAGGTGTCCATTGGTGGCGTAGAAATTAAGCCCGATACAGTTAGAATAAATGTAGATAGTGAATATTTAACTGTCGAGAAAATAACGTCTGGCTGGCAGTTGACTTGTAATAAGCGGAGCACCATGCCCCTAACAATGAATGTCACTATTGTTGATAGAACATATAATATCAGCAAAACGGCCAAGTTTGATATTCAAGCTGTAAGCATGATGGGATAAGGAGGTAAGTTATGTATAATTCATTATCGGCTTTGCCTTATATTCCATATAATATACTTGTTTATCTTGCCCGTCAAGATGCGGCTGAAGATTTGTGGAAATTGTTGGAATATAATAGTTATGATGCCCTGTCCAAGCCCAATTTGACTTTTGATCAAAAATTAGAGTTGATTTGGCGAAATGGGCCTCAAGAGAAATTTGGTGTATTCTTTACGCCACTTGTAGAGGACGCTATTTGTGAAAGCAAGTGTGTGCTGAAAATCTATGATTATTATATTCATGCCAAAGAGCTATATAGTAGCACAGTAGTATATGCGTTTGACTTTTTGTATGGAGGCCAAATGAGCCTTGTAGAATATAATGGAATCCCTGTTAGTAGAGGCGATTTGTTTATTAATAAGGCAATGACTGTGTTGAATGGCGCTGAGGTTGGTGGCGTTGGTAAATTAACGTTTCTTGATGATATGTCAAGGTATGCGTTAGGCCGTGTTACTATTGGTAATTCTAAAACATTCACTGGCGTTCAGCTTTTCTTAGCTGTTAATGTTGGAGATACAGGTGAGGAGTATGGGTGCGAATCTTAATTTAGACCTATATCGCAAAGCATATTTTTACTTTGACTCGCCTGTTGAATATAAAATAAAAGATAAAATATTACTTATTTATCCTATTATTGTAAAAGATAGTGAAATTTTTTTATCAAGTTTGTCGGTAATTAGCATTGATAAAAATTCCACCGATTCAGTTGAGATTATCCAGATGTCTTATCTTGATTTTATTTATAAGGTGCTGTTTCAAGAGCAAATGAATATCAGCAAATTTTTGAATATTCTTAAATATTGTTTGCACATAGAAAATGAAGCTATTGAAATTGGCTATGATGTTAACAACAAGCCTTTTTTAAGAGATAAAGACAGTGATATTGAGATTAAGTCTAAGGATTTTGAAAATATTCGTAGGATCATCATGTATCAGAATTTAATTCATTATGATGATGAATATATCAATCCTGAGATAAAACAGATGATGAATGAAGTGGATGCTGTAAAGAATGCTGGTATTGAACTCCCAAGTATTGAGAGGCGTATGGCTATTATTACGGCTCATTGTGGGATAAGTAAGCAAGAACAAATGAATATGACTTATAGAAGTCACAGTCTGTTATTTGAAGAAGTCTATGGCGAGGTTGAGTTTGAAACAACTCGGCCTATTTTGTTGTATGCTGGTAAGGGCAATGAAATTGACCATTGGATTTATAAGAAGAAGAAAGATAAATATGATGGTTATATGACGGATGCCGACAGCTATGCTCAATCTATGGGCGGCGATGCAAACGCCATAAAGGCTACTTCAAATACTAAACAAGGGGACGCTTTGTCTCAACAATATAATAATTTTGTAAATAAATAAGGAGGAAAACTATATGGCACAGAATCATTTTCTGGCTGGTGTGGGCACCGCTCTACTATTTAAGGGCGATGACCTAATTGGCTATGCCAAAACTCTGACGGAGAGTACCTTCGACTTTGCTATTTCTGCGGAGGATATCCGTGGCGGACAGGGCAACGGTCTGCTTGGTCGTTATTTCCACGACTCTACTCTAACCGCCACTTTGACCGACGCTATGTTCGACCTAAATTACATGGCCCTGTCTCTGGGTGTAAACATTGAATCTGGTGGCCTGTCTGTTAAGGAAGAGGAGCTAACCGCTACTACTGGCGCTGTTACTGTCACCGAGACTCCCGTTGCTTTTGACGGCACCATGATTGGTTGGTATAAGAAGCCCACTGATGATGATTGGCAGGTTGGCACCATTACTGGTAAGACCATGGCCGTTGCTGGTGCTGTTGATGGTCAGGCTTATTGTGTTAAGTATTTCTATCAGAACGAAAATGCTAAGAGCATCACTATTAAGTCTCAGTATGTTCCCTCTACTCTGCACGTGGTTGTTATGACCGACCTATATAGCGGTAAGGTCGGTTCTCAGACCGATGCTACTCGTTATGGTCGTCTGATTGTTGACATCCCCCAGTTCCAGCTTGAGGGTAGCCAGAACCTATCTCTGACCGCTACTTCTGCCGCAACTATTAACCTGACTGGTATGGCTCTTGCTGTGCTTGATGGTAATACTTGCGAAGAAGACCCCTATTATGGCACCATGACCGAAGAGATTTTTGGCGCTAAGTGGCAGGATGACGTTATCGCTCTGGCCATCGAGAATGCTGACCTTGATATGAACCAGAACAACACCGAGACTCTCATTGTCCGTGCTGTTTATGGTAAGGGTATGGCCTCTCAGCGCAAGGACAACAGCAACTTCAACTTTGCTGTAGCTAGTTCTCCTGTTGCTACCGCAATTGGTGTAACTGTTGGTTCTAATACTGGTGTTGTATCTGCTGGTGGTACTAATGGCGTAGCTGTTATTGAGGTTACTCTAACTGGTGCATCTAATGTGCCCCCCGCCTATGCCACTGTAACTGTTACTGCTTAATTTAATCTTTCTTTTGGGAGGGTTGGTGAATAACCTTCCCTCCCAATTTTTTTAAGGAGTAAGAAATGTGTGAATATGTAAGTGGGAATCAATGTAGAGTAACTCAATCTGTATGCCCTTATATGTATTATTGTGACAAGATTAAGGGTTTTAAGTCTTCACCCAATATGCCTAACGATTGCAAGGTCAAGCAACAAGCAAATACCCCAACAGGGTATTGCAGAGTGAGAGATGAGCGCAAAGGTTGGTTATATATTGATTATAATGACATAACCATTAAGGTAAAAAATCCATTTGACCACACACCTCTTTATGTCCGTGTTAGGAAAATGAAATCCGGCGAATATAAATTAAGAGAGTGAGGGAGCGATAATGGCAGAGGGCGACACTAGCAAAATTTACGCGAAATTAGATGACCATGACTACAGAATCACTCGGCTTGAAAGTGCACGGCCATTTCTTCAAGATTTAATTCAGCGTAGTGTCAAAAGCAATGAAATTTTGACCCAGACTATGCAAGATGTACAGATGTCCATGGTTAAGTTGAATGATAAAATGGACGAACAAGCAAGAGAAATGAAAGAAATGAAAGCAGACTTTGAAAGAGCTAATAAAGCTACGGCTGATAAGTTAAGTACTGTTGAGTCTAAGGTTACAACTCTGGAAGAGGTTGGTAAGTTTGATATTTGGGCTTACTTAAAGCATAATTTCCCTTGGATTGTAGTTGTTTTAGGTATGGGCATCTTATATGTTTCGCAATATGTTAAGTTTTGATTGAATGAAAGGAATGAATGGAATGGTAGAGTTAAAAGAAAAGGCAGTTCATAGCAATACTTATGATATTGATATTCGGCAATATTTAACTTATGCTCAGATTCAGCAGATTGTTAACGCTATAACTAAAATTAGCAAAGAAAATGATAATTGGGCTGAACGACAAACCAATATTGATATGTTGGTTTTATTTCATGCTACAAATATTGATAAAGAGATGCTGGAACAAATTGGGCATGACGCACTATTAACCAGCGGCCTCATTGATGAAGTTAATAGCACAGTTGTAAATTTAAATCAGGTTTATGAGGCCATTGGTTTTACTGAATCTTTTTCTAGAGTAGGAATTAAGTTTCTTACCAAGTTACCCCAAGTTATGAATAGTGAGGCGGTTAAGGCCGTAATGAATAAAAATGTCAAATCAAATAAAAAATAATGCCGAACTTAATGCTGCTTTGATGCCCGTTCTGAAAAATGTTGTAGATTATGTTGTTCAGAAAATATGGAACGAAAACAGAGAGCTCGTAAGAACGATTGTATATGAGGCTTATTACCCTGAACAATATGAGCGCACAGGGGAGTTTAAAGAAGCATGGGATACTCAAGTTAAATCTACTGGCAATTATGTTGAGGGCAAATTTGAATATGACCCCAGATTGTTGACTGTGGATGGGGAGCATCATGGTTCTATAATTGATGGACAACCTATGACAACATATTTAGCCGAAGTAATATATGAAGGCTTGTCTGGCGCGATTTATCAATCTGGGCACGCAAGGAATTCTGCTAGGTTTAAAGACCAAGCGTGGACAAAAAAGCGCAATGTATGGAAAGCTTTGCTTAAACGTTTACAAAAAGATAATTTTAAAAAAATATTTGAAGAGGGCTTACGACAACAGGGTGTTAATTATAAACGCAATCATGTTGCGCTGAAAGTTGTGACTTTTGAGGATAAATAGATATGGTAGTTATGGGTATAGACGCTAGCACTCGTAGCACTGGATTTAGTGTTTTTAAAGATAAAGACCTCATAGACTATGGAGTAATTAAGCCCGATGGCCAAGATTGGCGTGAACGTATTGTGAATCAGGCACCGAAATTGATAGAAATATTAACTAAATATCGGCCTGATAAAATATATATGGAAGACGTACCATTAAAAGCACAGAATTCTAAAATCCTTGTACAGTTGGGTGCTGTACAAGGATTTTTTTACGGGCTTGCGGCCTCGTTTAATACGCCTATTATGTTTTTAATCCCAAGTGAATGGCGTAGCCCGCTAGGATTGTTTGATGGAACAAGAGAAGGCACAAAACGGGCTGAAATGAAACGCAAGTCTGTTGAGAAAGTTAATAAAATATTTGGAATGAATCTAGCATGGAAGTCAGCTTATTCAACAAAAAACGAAGATGATATTGCGGATGCTGTTTTGATTGCTTATAGCCAAATTAAAATTAAACACGTAGGCCGACCAAATTCGTAACAAAGGAGTGAGGTAATGGCTACAAATTATAGTATACTTGTGGGGGTCGAACTCCAAACAAAAGAAATTGAAAAACAATTAAATAAGGTTAGCAAACAAGCAAAAATTAGTATTGATAGCAGTAGTGTAAGACAGGCGCGTCAAGATATCAATGATTTAGCTCTCGATTTTAATACCGCAAATGAAGTCTTTTCTACGGCAACACAAGTGATTGGCAGTCTTGCGGAGCAAGTATTAGAGCTTGATACTGCTTTAACTGAATACAAGAAGGTATCGTCTTTGTCAGGTGCCGCTTTAGATGATTATGTAGATAAATTATCTGAAATAGGCTTGACAGTAGGGCGCACGGGTAAACCAAATCGGTCTGAGCCCGTATGTACAGATGGTAAATGTGCATAGAGAACAGCTCCTAAACCCTTGAAAGCCTCAAGAGCCTTACAACTACAATATGAGATGAGATATGCTTATATGAATGTGGGAAACTATTACAACTGTAAGGATGATATATGGTCGAAAGACCTAAGTATTGTTAAAAAGGGCAGATTGGGCGCGAAGCCGTGATGAGCGGTGTGTCAATCGAGTATACAGAGCGGCCCTCCAATAAACGGGTGAAGAATTACTCAGGCAAAGTCTAAAAAACTTTGGTTTAGGTATTGACAAATCTTTTCTGTTGTGCTATTATACACTCACAAAACAAAAAAGGGAGTGTTAAATATGATTTTTATCGCTGCGTGTGTCGGTATTGTGTACGGTATGTTTTATTTGATTAGTTTGCTTTTTACTGGCAACGGCAAATTTGGCAAAGTAGTTTTGAATATTGCCACTTTCATTCTGTTTATGGTATGTGGCGCACAGTGTGATGAGTTCGTTCTTGCATTTTGTGCGTGGGTTTTTATCGCTATTATTATGAATTTGCTGTTTATTGATGGAGAAAAAGCGAACGCCTCTGACATCCAGAAGAGGATTGAGTCTGAAAACGAATATACCAAGCATTATCGTAATTTTGTTAGAGAGCGAGAAGAAAAGAATAAAAAAGGCACAATTGAATTTACAGAAAAGAAGCGTTAATATAAAACGTCAGAAATGGTTGAGAGCGCAACCGAGTTTAGGAAGAACGGGTTCAATGATCAAGATGCGGCACAGTTGGCTCGGGTCAGCACCATGTTCCAGAACGTGGCGGACGAGACAATTTCCGCTGGTGATTCTGCCGAGTTTTTAATTTCTCAATTAATTGCATTTAACCAAACTACAGGTGATGTTGAGGCAAATGCAACTCATATCATAGACGCGGTTAACTCTGTGGCAAACAATTTTGCTGTTGGTACAGGTGATTTGGCGACTGGTTTAAAGATTGTTGCTTCTACATCGTCTTCGATGGGCAACTCTCTGGAATCCACGATCGGCATGCTTACCGCAATTACTGAGCAAACAAAAAATGCTAGTAAGGCCTCCCGAGGACTCAACGCCATTTTTTCAAACCTTAGTCAGGTTTTGGATCCTGCCTCGTCAAACGGCAAAAAAATTATTCAGATTTTTGATGACCTCAACGTTGCAATGTACGACAATGAGGATCAGTTAAGAAGCAGTTATGAATTGCTTGGCGAATTGGCGGGGAAATGGGATGGACTAGACGGTAACACTCAAAAATATATTGCTACTACTCTGGCGGGTACAACTCAGCTTAACAATTTCCTAGCACTAATGAACAATTTTGACCATGCAACAGAAGCAACCAACACAGCGCTTAATTCACAAGGTTCTGCATTAAACGAGAATGCTTCTTATATGGAGTCCGTTCAGGCAAAGCTATCTCAATTAAGCTCTCAATTTCAACAGTTTGCTAACAACGTTCTTGATAGCGGTTTGGTTAATGGCTTGCTCAGTGTTGCGCAATCGTTGATGCAAATTGCCAGTACTCCTCTTGGGACGATCGTGTCTCAAATCGTGTTATTAACAAGTTTGGGCTGGGGTGCTACGTCTTTAGTACACGCAACTGGTATTATCTCAACAATTGTTCAGCAATTTAAAAATCTTAAAGATGTGTTTGCGGCGGGACAGCTGATTACGAGTATTCACTCTTTAAGCGACGCGTTTACACTTTTAGGGGTAGCGTCTGAGGCGGCGTTGCCTATTCTCTTAGCAATTTCTGCGGCCATTGTCGGCCTGTATGCTTTTTCTAAAACCGACTGGTTCCAAAAGACATTTAATGGTGCAGAATATGTTCAGAATAAAATTAGCGAAGTTAACGCTGAGATAGAGAACACCAAGCAAAAAATTCAAGAACTTAAGGAGCAAGGTGCAAACCAAAATGTCATTGATATGTATAGTGACAAATTAGAGGGTTTGCAGAAGCAACTAGCAGAATTTAACCAACAGAGATTCGACTTAACTTTCGGTAACGCAACGACACAACCGACTGTCAGTTATGGCGGTAAAGAGTGGGCGACGCAATCTTTAATTATTCAGGGACAGATAGATAAGTTCTATGAATTAAAGAAAGCAATGCAAGAAGCCACTACCGTGACAGAGTTTGAAAATTATGAAAAACAATTAAATGAGCTTATTGAAACGTTTGAGGGATATCATAAGGTAGGTCAACAAGCGGTTGCCGCCAACGTTGAGATGGATGATACTGCAAAAGATCTATGGTATCAGCTTGTTGATATTGTTGGCACAACCGAAGAAGTGGCTCAAAAGACGGTTGATTTAAGAATTGCTCAAGCACAAACGGCACCTGCCGCAGCTGTTTTAGCGAATCAGTTGATTAATGAGGCAGGTCAACTAGGTATTACCAAAGAGAAAATGATAGACCTTATATATCAATCTATTGTTTTTAATAATACTGATTTTGATGTTTCTCAAAAAGTAGCGGCATTGGCGCAAGTGGCTGAAATGGCTTTTGGTGTTCAAGGTGCTCTCGCCGGAATTTCAAATGGTGGCTTGGTTAATGATCCCACTTATCGTCAATTAATGAATAGTGGTATGTCTCAGGCTGAAGCTGAACAGGCATATTTGCAACTAAAGTGGAATACTTGGCTTGCACCTTATAGAAAAGCGGTGGCCGAAGCTGATGTTGTGACAGACACTGGAACGGGCACAGGTACGGGTGGTTCTTCTCGTTCTTCCACCACGAAAGAAAAAACTGCTGTAGAAAAACTTACCGAAGCTTGGAAAGAACAACTTAGTCTCCTCAAAGACCGTCTTGAATTGCTAGAAAAGTCTGGTGCGACTGAAGAAGAGCAAGTGTCCCAAATGAAAAAGATCCAAGAGGCCATTCATGCTACAGCCAATAAATATCGTGCGCTGGGGCTTTCTGAAGATTCTGAGCAAGTACGCCAATTAAAGATTCTTTGGTGGGATTATCAAAATGACATAGATAAAATCTATGATGAGATAGAGAAAAAGGCGAAAGAAGCCGCCGAAAAACAAGCCGAAGAAGAAAAGAAAGCCGCTGAAGAGGCGAAAGAGGCCTGGGAAAAAGTTCTTAATGAGCGCAAAGATGCTTATGAGGCCGCATCTAGTTATATGGTTGACCGTATTGATGAGCGGCTTGAGGCCCTTGAAAAGCAAAAAACCGACGAAGAACAAAAATGGCAAGATGAAATTGATAAGCTAAATGAAGAAAACGGCTTGCTTGAAGATCAGATTAAGTACCAGCAATTATTGGACAATTTAGCCAAAGCCAAAAGCAAAAAACTCTATGTATTTAAAGATGGCCAGTTCCAGTATGTGCAAGATGTAGAAGCCATTGCTGAGGCACAAAGTGAACTTGATTCTTATAATCGTGAAAAGGCTCTTGAAGAAGAAACTAAACGTCTTGAGACTTTAAAAGATGAAGCGGTTGAAAACATTCAAACGCAAATTGATTGGTGGCAGAAATACAGAGAAGAATGGGCCGATGTAACTCAGCAATATACCAGAGAGCAGAATAGATTGCTTGCTGAACAAGCGCTTGGCATTAAGCTGGAAGGCGATAATTGGGCCATTCGGTTAGGGCAAGCTAAAAAATTTGCCAATGAATACGCGGGTATTATGTCTGAAATTACCGCTGTTGGTAATATGACACCTACGGCTGGCGAGGCTGGTGGCGGATATAAGGGCGTTAGTAGTGGTATTAGCGGGTATGATTTAGCTGAAATTCAACGGGCCAAGCAAGATTTTGCTAGCGCCAAAACTGACGAAGAGCGAATAGAGGCCCATCAAAGGGCAGAGGCCATTAGAAACAAATACGGTTATAGTGGCGGTGCTGATGGTAGCCAATATATCCCAAAAACGCCAACAGTTAGCTCATCTAAAGGGGGCTCATCCTCTAGTTCCAGCACCAAGTCTGCTGTTAGTACTGTTATTTCTGGCATTACTTCTGTTATTAAGAAATTAACAGGGCATGCAGATGGCACATTGGGCGCGGCTGGTGGGTTGAGTCTTGTTGGTGAGCAGGGGCCTGAGTTAAGAGTTCTTGGTAATGGAGACGGTATTATTCCCGCCGATGTTACAAGAAACTTGTGGAACTGGGGCAAGATTGATCCTACGGTGTTAAGTAATAGGAGTAGTACTCAAATCTTTAACATTGATAATTTGTCTTTGCCTAATGCGCGAGATGCTGAATCTTTAGTGGCCGGGCTGAAAAATCTTGCTTATCAACGAGCTTATAAGAGGGCGTAATCATGCGCCCTCTTATATGAATAAAAGGAGGGGTTGATTATTGAACATTACTAATGAGATTTTAGACGCTATTGAAATTATAGTTAATCATGTAGTAGAAGATAATACAACCAAAATTTATTCTGGCGTGTGTAAAACTGTGGCCACTTCAACATGCGTTTTGACAATCAACGGAAAAGATAACACTGTAAAATATTATGGCGGCGCACCTCTTGTTGGTTCTATTTATCAAGTGTTTGTGCCATTTGGCAATATGTCTGCGGCTTTTATTATTGTTCCTGGGGGTGGGGGAGAAACACCAGAAACGGGCGTTTCAAGTGTTAATGGCAAAACCGGTAGTGTTATTCTTAATGCTAATGACGTAGGCGCTTTACCTAGCACAACTGTAATCCCTACAAAGACCAGTGAACTTGAAAACGATTCTGGTTTTGTCAATGGCGATGCTTTGAGCGGTTATGCAAAAACCACAGATATTCCTACTAAGACCTCTGAAATTATAAACGACAGCGGTTATATTACTACTAATGATATTCCCGTTAAGTCAGTTAACGGCAAGACTGGCGCAGTTGTTTTAACTCAAGATGATGTTAGTGATGGGCAAACTTATGTGAGAACTCATAACGATTTTACAGATGTAGCTAAGCAACAAATCAGCACCAATGAAGATAATATAGCTATGGCCGAGTCTGATATTGAGGGTTTGCAAACTGATGTTGGTGCGTTAAAGACAGATGTGGGTCAAGTTAAAACGACCCTAAATTCCAAACAAGATACAATCACTGGTGGCGCAAGTACCATTACAGACAATAATCTTACTGCCAATCATGCTTTGGTGTCTAATGGTAGTGGCAAGGTCGAGGCGAGTACGGTTACATCTACTGAGTTGGGTTATCTTGGTGGTGTAACAAGTAAGGTACAGACACAACTTAATAAGAAGTTGGAAAAAGTGCATGACAACGATATTGCTTGGGGAGGTAAAAATCTTAGTGGCGAAGTTTCGCCAACTGATGCAGCTATGGTGCCGGTCATCGGAGGTAATAAATTCGCGTTATGTAAACCTCAAGGTATTGTCGTTGAGTATACAAATGATGGTGGAGCAACATGGGAAAATTATGACGTTACAGATGAAATCAAAATCAATGTAATATCTGGCATCTCTAAGACCAGATTGTATTATGGCAAAAAAACAGAATCTTCGCAAACAGTAACTGCGGATGATATGTTGCGCATAACTGTTAATGCTTTTACTTGTGGCGTATATACATCCATAAGGAAGATATTGATTGAATTTGCCGCAGAGGGAGGCAGTATCAATGATTCCGTTAAAATAGAGTCGGCTACTATTGGCGACCAAGAAGCATTCACTGTTGTAGGTACATATGCTGTTTGGGGAAATAGTGGATGGAACTCAATACCCTACTCGAATAATTTTGGAGCGTATTCACTAAACCAATCTTCTAATGTTGGAGTATTGCGGTTTACTTTTTCAACTAAAACCGCTAAAGGCAACCCGTGTGTTCAAAATCTAATATTAAGCGGGATTACCAATTATGTTAATCCAAGCACGCTATCAACTACAGGACATTTGTATTCATATGACTATCAACAAAACGCAGTATTTCCTGCCAAATTAACCGCTACTTCTTTTAAAGGTGATGGTTCTGCCTTAACCAATATTCCTTATCCCGTCAAGTCTGTGAATACTAAAACTGGTGAAGTGGTGCTTATAGCGAGTGATGTAGGCGCTGTATCTACTGACAATGTTACTACAACTCTTGGCACAAGTACAACCAAGGTGCCGAGTGAAAAGGCTGTTAGTGACGCATTGAGCGCGGCAGGGGCTGGCGATATGCTTAAATCTGTATATGATCCAAACGGCGACGTGGCAACGGCCGGAGGCATCAAGGCGTATGCCGACACGAAGCTCCCACTCACGGGCGGAACCGTGACGGGGAATGTCGTCCTTGAGGGAAAGTTGATGACCGAGTCCGAGAATGCCTATGTAAAGGTGGGCGGAAACTCCGAGGCTGGGAGCGTTATGTTGTTCAGTGAATCGAGTAATCGTAACAAGTTTGTGCAGGTTTTGGCTTCGGCGTTGGCAGGCTACGGATCAATAAAAGTTATCGATGTCAGCAACTATAACTATCAAAACGAACTAAAGATTACCCCAACTGAGACGACAATTAAAAACGTCGTCACCCCCACGGCCAACGGCGACGCCGTCCCCAAGAGCTACGCAGACACCAAGCTCCCCAAATCCGGCGGGACGATGACAGGGAATCTCGACATGGGAGACAAGAAGCTCCAGAATCTCCCCACGCCGACGGCCAACGGCGACGCGGCGCCAAAAATCTATGTGGACGCTCAGAAACCAGCGCTGTATTCGTGCACACTGGAAAAAACGTCGTGGACGGGCGATAACGTAAAGACATTGTCACTCACCCTTGCTGCGGTTCTTGCAGATGTGAATCAGCAGTTGATTATGGTTACACCAACGGAGGACAGCCGCGAGATGTACTATGCCTGCGGTGTTCACTGTACAGGGCAAGGTTCGGTGGTATTGTATTTTGCTGCTGACACGTTACCGACAGCCGATTTGGTTGTTAATATTGTGATTCTACCGGCAAAGGCCGGGACGTAAGAAAGGAGAGTTGTATGATACTCCAACCCTATGAGGGCATACCGCCCATCAAAAGATTCGTGACCGGCAGCTACATCGGCGACGACGCGGAGACCCAGACCATCGACCTGGGGTTCCAGCCAAAGGCGGTGCTAACGGCGGAGAAGAGCGGTCGAATGGGATTTGAACGCACCAGCGCGTCGGCAAAGGTGTACGGCGGACTGGCCATGCCGGGGAAACCCGTGACAACGGAGGGCGTCATTGTGCTGGAGGTGACGGGCACCGGGTTCGCCGTCCACAAGCCCAGCGATGCTAACGGCTACATCTCAACAAATCTCAGCGGAAATATCTATTACTACATCGCATTCATATAGGAGGGACAGAAATTGACCATCATCGAAAAAACGGCACGGCCTGACGGAGGGCACGGGCTGCAAAGCCAGAGCCATCGCACAGAGAACTGGATGGGCGAGGAATGGGCAGAGGTTCCCGCACATCTTGAATCCGCCGTATGGGCGTGCTACGGGTACTGTGACCTCACCTTTGAAGGGGACAGGCTGACGGGCGTTGCCCCCATTGAGCGGCCCGTCTCTCCCGCTGTCCCCACAGAAGAGGATGACACCAATGCCCTGCTGGTAGACCACGAATACCGCCTGACGCTCCTGGAGCTGGGCGTGAGTAAGGAGGTGAACTGAAATGCTCTATCGTGTTCTCAAGCGCATGGTTGAGCGGGGCCAGACAGAGGGGCTTGCCGAGAAGCTGGACGTGTTCTACGCCGCCGGTAAGCTCACCGAGGCCCAGTACACAGACCTGACCGCCCTGCTGGACGCTCAGTAACCCCTTTGCGGACAGGCCGCATAGAATAAACCACCCACACAAAAGAAAGGAAGGATGCACAATGAAGCTCATCGAGTACAAGAAGGAAATCATCGCCATTGCAAAGGCCTAGAACGTGGCGTGGGACGTGGGGCGGTGTTGGCAGAAAGGAGTGAATAAATGGCTTTAACTACACCTATTTTATATAACATTCCTGCTTTTGATGCAACTAAAGAACAGGTGTTTACATTTGCGGCAATTGGCGGTTCTCAGGTTGTGGCGAATACGCTAACAATTAAAAACAATGCGACACTGGAAACGGTTTATTCAGAAGTGCAAAAAACATTTAAGTTTGAGCATATATTACCAGCAGAAACGTTAAGCAATGGTACTTATTATCAAGCCACATTAAGAACAAGAGACGTACAAAACAATGAATCTAACGATTCTGCGCCTATTCAATTTTATTGCTATACCCAACCAACATTTATTATTACTAACATGCCAAGTGGCAATGTTATAGAAAACAGCAGTTTTGCTTTTAATGTGCAATATAATCAGATTCAAGGCGAAACACTTAATGCTTATGTATTTAATCTTTATAGTGTTTCTGGTACTTTAATTAGTACGTCTGGTACAATGTATAATACTGATACTGCTTTGCCATTAAATATTAGTTATTTATTTAGCGGATTTGAGGATAAGGCTAGTTACAGTATTGAAGTAACTGGTGTCACTACAAATGGCACACAAATTACTACGGGACGAATTGGCTTTACTACAAATTACGCCGCCCCTGAAACTTTTAGTTCCTTGTTTTTGTCCAACAATTGTCAAGGCGGATATATTACTATTGTTTCAAACGTTGTTACTATTGACGGTGAAACAAATCCTCCTTCGCCCACTTATATTGATAATAAAGAAATTGATATAAGAGGAGAAGGACAATACGTTCAATGGACACAAGCGTATGAAATAAATGGTGATTTTACTACACGTATTTGGGGGCGAGATTACACGCCCAACAAAGAAATTTTTAGGTTTAGCAATGTCAATGGCGATACTATTATTATTACGTATTGTGTTAAAGAATCAAATTGTTGGTTTGAAATGAGGGCCGTTCATGAGGGGAATCTTTGGGGATATGTAATAGAGTCTCAACATATTGCTCTTCCTGATAGTACGGAACAATTGTTTTGTTGGTTAAGACGAATAAATAATGTGTATGAATTAAAGATTGAGAATCGAGGTGTTGAGGTTTGATTGGGCTTATTGGATACAATCTTTGTAGCGATGGCAACTCAGTTGACCCAACGCCAACAGGTATCAACAAGATTGTAAACACTAAATTACAAAACGGTATTTTCGACCATTTTAATGTAACAAAAAATGTAATATTTGATTATAGTTCTATTCAGCCCACCGAATGGGATTTAGATACTGTTATGGACGCTGATTTTAATGGTAACGTGTTGGCTGGCAACGTTGAGCAAGTGTGGAAAGATATTACTAGTATTCGTGTAAAGCGGCGCATAAAAGGAACCTTTGATTGGATGACGATTAAAGAAATTCCTGTTAGTACTGTGGAAGATTTATCTTTTGTAATCACTGATAATTTAAACGCTTATGGTGTTGAATATGAGTATGCTTTTGTACCCATGTTGGGGGATGCCGAGGGCAGTTATATTATTGAATCTATTTTGTCTAAATTTGAGGGCGTTTTTGTTTGTGATACAAACACGGTGTTTAAGTTTATGGCTGGTGTAGAATATAATAACAACACTGTTAATCAACAAATTGGCGTATTTCAGCCTTACAATAGAAAATATCCTGTGGTAGTAAGTAATAGCGTTATGCAATATAGATCTGGCTCCATTGGGGGATGGGTGTTGCCTAAGAATTTTGAAAAAGATAAAATTATTGATAGATATGCTATTACGAAAGAAAAAGAATCTTTGCTTAATTTCTTAACAAATAAAAAGCCAAAAATTATTAAAGATATGAATGGTAATAATTGGCTGGTCTATTTTACTGGCAATCCTAGTCTGAGTTATGCTAATAACTATGGTCAAGGCATGGTTAAGGTTAGCGCCGAATGGACAGAAATTGGCGATCCCAATGATAAAAACGACCTGTATGAAAACGGCCTAATCCCTACGAAGAGGTGATGATATGCTAAATATCACACAAAATGATTATAATATCATCAAGCAACGAACGACAGAAAGATATATTAAAATTAATCTGCTTGATTTTAATTATAATATCGTAGATGAAATTAGTGGTAACATGGTGTCTTGTTCCGTTCGGTGCGATGCTGATAGTGATTTAAGGCGAAGTTGTGATGTTAGTCTTGTGGTTGTTAATAAAACATTTGATATTCAGCCAGGAGGACGTATTTGGCTAGACAAATATATTCAAGTATACATTGGCCTCAAAAACATTTATACGGATGAAATTCAATGGTATAATCAAGGAATTTATTTAATTGATGCGCCTTCTTGGCGATATGATGCCACTAACAACGTTTTGTCTTTTTCTGGCCTTGATTTGATGTCTAAGCTGACTGGCGCAAGAAATGGCCAACTTGAGGGTGTCCCTACAGTTATTAAACAAGGTGAATCTGTGCGTGAAGCCATGATAGCATCACTCAAACTGGGTGGGTTTACTAAATATATTGTTAGCGAATGCATTAATCGGGACGGTACTATACAAGCCGTGCCCTATGATATAGAGATTGACCAAGGCGGTTATGTGTTTGATATTTTGTCAAAATTAAGAGATATTTTACCACAGTATCAAATTTATTTTGACGTAAACGGAGTATTTCATTATGAGCTTATTCCAAGCGGAGAAGATGATTCTGTACTAATTGACGATGATGTTTGGGATAGCGTGATTGTTGGCGAAAATATCAATACAGACTTTACTACTGTTAAGAATTATATTGAGGTATATGGTCGCACACATGAATCTAATTATTACCCTTCTGAAATTAGCGTATCAGGCCCAGTTATCTCAATGACAATTGCTGATTTGACTGCGCTTAATGCTTATAATATTATTGGCTTTACACCAGACAAAGATGTAAGCGGCGATATTAAATTGGCTGTTAATTCTTTTGGCAGTAAAGATCTTGTAAGCTCTACCAACGTACACATTACTTCTCTTAAAAATAATGTGTATTATGTCGCACAGTATCAAACCAATGGGACTTGGCTGTTTTTGGGAGGACGGCAAGTTCAAGCCATATGGCAAGATGATAATCCAGATAGCCCTTTTTATGTAAACGGCCCTGTTGGAAGAATTAGGGAAGTTTTATATGGGGGCGATTATGACAATATTATGTCTGATGAGCTGGCTTTAGAGAGGGCTAAAATAGAGATTTATTGGAAATGTCGGCTTAATGATAGCATTTCATTAGAGATTGTACCCATACCTTGGATGGATGTAAATATTGTTGTATCTCATGCCTCTAAAGATAGCGAAACGCAAAATAGATATATTGTTAAATCTTATTCTGTTGATTATAGTAGTGTTACATCAACCATGTCGGTGTCAATGATTAGTTTTTATCCATACTATCCACTTTATTAAAGGAGGCGATAATTGGTGGCTACTTCATTTCCGGGACAAACCCAAGTTTTCCCACAAATGCAAAACATCTCTGCCTCTGATGGCGCACTTGTAGCACAATATCAAGCGGCAATTCAAGCTGGCGATCTCGGTCTTGCTCAACAAATTCTTGCTCAAATTCCAAACAACCAAAACAAAATAATTACCGCTGATTATCTTAATACAATCAATGATACGGTAGTTGCTGTAGAAGAATACTTTGAACGCCGATACAGTCCAGCTTATGTGGTATCTAAAACACAGCCTGTTCTTCAAAACGCTACTGATTTTTGGTTTGAAGTAACAAATTGAGGTGATTGAATGAAATTTTCTGACATTCAATTAGCTGATAATTCATTGTGGGCGCAAATTCAGCAAGCATGGAAAAACGGTGATTATGGTACTGCGGTAAGTATTGCGGAAAACGAACAATTGGCATATAAGGGCCTGACAGCAAAAACACTTAATGATTTAACGAACAAAATTGTAGAGGTTGAAGAATTAAATGATCCTTTGTTTTTAAGGGACAAGATTGAAGTCACGCCACAAGTTCCCACAGATTTAGACGAAGGACAGGTATATTTTGATTGGACAAACTCCCCCCCCTATAGTTTTGGTGATATTGATAAACTAAATTATACGTTTGGAGAGGTTAATAGATTAGGATTAACATGGTATTATATAGATAGAGGATGGTGGTAATCATTAGCGAGATAAGATATTTTCAGAGTAGCGATTTGTTCACAATGGAACGATTTAATGAGATGATTCAGCAAATCAATACAAATTACACCAGTTTTGAACAAGAACTCAATAATGCTATAGCTGGTTCAATTTCTGTTCCAAAGGGCGCAATCGTTGTATGGAGCGGGGCAGAAAACAATATTCCAACAAATTGGCATCTGTGTGATGGCACGAATGGAACACCAGATTTAAGAGACAAGTTTGTTTTGGGCGCGGGAAATAATTATAGTGTTAGCCAAACCGGGGGTTCTAGCACGGCCAGTTTAAGCGTTGAAAACATGCCTTCTCACACACATACGATCACTGGGAGTACGAGTTCCGATGGCTCACATAGTCACACGATATCTATCGGAGAAGGATATCATGCGAGAGGCACTACTGATTCAGATTATAGTCCAAGTGGTTCTGCAACAACTTTGAGTTCTTCGACCGATGGAGAACACACGCACACTATTGCTGCAACAGCCGAAGCCACAGGTGGTGGACAGCCACATGAAAACATGCCCCCTTACTATGCGTTATGTTATATTATGAGAATTGTTTAAAATAAAGGGGTGAGATAATGGCAATTGATAAAAATATTTTGATGAAACAGTTTAATGGTACAGATTATGATATTTTATATCCCATTACCAACGATGCTCAAGTTAAAATGAATCAAACAACCGCTGAAAATTTCTTTGGGGCAGGGACGAGTAAGACAAGTGTCGGCGATGCGTTGGAAGTATTGAGTAAGAATTATTTGTATTGTTGGAAAAAAAGAAGTAATGTTTTAGAAATAACAGAAGATTCATATCCAAAACTCTATCTTTATACGGGGAGTTCGTCTGGGTCTGTGAGTGCCATCCAATACGCATCGGGCTATACTTATGACGAACCGACAAATACTTGGGCACTTAAAGATGTGGTTGGTACGATTAATGTTTCTGCTTCAGATTATACTTCTTTAAATGCAGCGGCTGGTTATTATGTAAAGTGCAATGTCGTAAAAATTAATACAAGTGCTCATACGGCTACTGAAAACCCCTTTGTGGCCAAAGTAACAACCGCAACTGGGTCTGATACTTCTGATGCTTCGCCCGGAAGTAATTATTTTATTACTTTTTCTGGCAATAAAGCGTCGGCGCAGAGAGTGCTTGGTGATTGGGAATATGTTTATTCGTCCGATTTTAATGCTTATCCTAAAAATCAAATCGTTAATAATGTAGAATATGTATATCTTGGGGTGCCTAATAATAACGCATTAGAGGGCAAAAAGATTTTTATTGGGAAATATAAAGGTACAGGCACAAAAATTTATACTTTGTATTTCCCCTTTACGCCAGATATCTATGGAGTAGTTTATTGCGATTTTAGTGACAGCGGCGGGAAAGTAATAGCTCCTGAACTGTTGTCTAAGGTATCTTTTGTGCCTTGGGGTAGAACACCTGTACAAACCAACATAAGTGGTGGCAAGGGTACCATATGGAATTGCCTATATGATGGTTTAAAGAATACTATAACTATTACACAAGGCGACTATGGTGTTGGCACTAATTTAACTGGTAACACATACTATTATTGGGGAATTGGTACAAACAGGAGTGTTAGAGGATGAGAATTATTGAACTAGAAGCGCTAGAAAACGGCGCTCACAACAATTTGTCTTTTGATGATCATATGGATATTCCTGAAGGTTGGGTGGAAATCCCCTCCGAGGTGGATATTCCTGAATCTTATCCCTTTGTTGATATTGTATTAAATAAACAAGGAAAAGTTATTGAATTAACCCCTAAAGAAGTCCCTGAATCCACCTACGTTCCCGTGCCCACAGAAGAAGAAAAATTACGCGCAGATGTTGATTATTTATCTGTAATGACTGGGGTTGAGTTATCTTGACGGTTTATGAAATGGCCAAAAAATATTATCCTTATCTTTGGAGTAAAGAAAGGATTGATGCTTTGTACAACGCAAAGAAGCTAACAAAAGAGGAATATGATAATATTCTAAAGGAGGAAAAATAATGTTTAAACTTATTGAGTACAAGAAGGAAATTATTGCCATTGCCAACAAGCAAAATGTATCTTGGGATGTTGCGGCACGTATGTTTCTAGCCAACATCCGTAATGCTGGCCATGCGGATTTACCCCATTATTCTGGTGCGGATGAAGTTCCCTATGCGTCTCTGCAAAATAAAATTCCTGCTCAAGGCACTCAGGAATATTCTGATATGTGCCGTGAGTTTGACCGGGCTTTTCAGGCGAAGGAGTAAATATGAATATTGTTTATTGTGTACTAGACAATCTTGAAAAAGTTGGGTTTGGCGTTGTTCTTTTTCTAGGCGCTTATGTCAGCAATATTTGTCTGGGGGCTTGGCGCAACGTTAAGATTGAGGGTTATGATTTTGATTGGCGGCTAATTGGGCAAAGCCTTTTAAAGTTTGTTGTTCTTGGTATTGGTATTGCTCTACTGTCTATTGTTATTAGCCTGTTGCCTGAGTATATGACTTATGTGGGTATTGATATTGGCGAAGAAACAATGGATGTGCTGGATAGTTTAGTTATTATCGCGGCGTTTGTGGGTGCTAGTTGTAAGTATGTGAAGGATGCTTATACCAAACTAAAGGAAATTTTACAGTAAATAAAGAATAGGTAAGATATGGGTTGCTTGTTAAAGTGACCCATATCTTTTTTATTGTAATTAAATTATAATATTTTATTAGGCGAGGTGTTTATATGATAACACAAGTTCGACCTTCTGGATATAACAACCCCAAGATTTCAACATTCGCTGGCCGCTCTATTGACACTAAACCTATTAACGTAGAAAACGGCTCAAAATTCACAGAAATTGATACTGGTAGAGTTTATATGTTTGACAAAACCAATAAAACTTGGATTGAAAAAGTCGGGTCGGGTGGAAGTAGCGTTAATATAGAGCCTATTACAATTATTGAGAATGGTGTTACAACAGCTCCAGAGGGAACGGCATATAGTCCTATTACTGTTAATGTCCCTTCTGTTCCGGAGCCCTATATTAAAGAAACGTACAAGAACAATCAATTAGTTTCTGCTGAAATAGTCGGCTCAGTGGGTCAACAAATTAGACCTGGCTTATTTTTGAATTGTTTAGCATTAGCCTCTGTTTCTTGGACAGAACCAATTACAAAGATTGGGTCACGGGCTTTTGAAGGATGCTCAGCAATTACTTCTTTAGATTTTTCACAAGACAATGTACGCAGTGTTGGGGATCACGCTTTTTCGCAATGCCGTGAGTTAAAAGAAATAACTTTTAAACCAAATACATTGCGTACATTTGGAGACAATGCTTTTGAATACTGTTCGAAACTGCAAACGTTTTCTATAATTTCATCACCGAAATTATTGGACATTGGTTTAGAATGTTTTAAATCTTGTATAGCTTTAAATACGGTTTATTTAATGACTAATACTGACCCCACGACGATGTACGTTAACGTAGGCGGAAATGCTTTTGAGGGGTGTACTAATTTAACTGATATTTATGTGTTTTGGCCTAAGGGTGGGGTTGCAAATGCTCCTTGGGGAGCCACCAACGCCACAATTCACTATGATTATACAGGGGGTTAATGATGCAGACTGTTATTTTATACAGAACTATTAATGATGATGACGCTGTAACAGTATCTCTAGTGAAACCAGAAAAATATGATAGCATCAGATATATTTCTAATATAATAAGATGGGAGGCACAAGAATGATTACTCTTGAACGCCCTGCATTTTATGACGCTATGCGATATGCTGAATATTGCGGATTAAGTGCTGATGATAAGACTATAATTGTTGCTCATAATGGTGATAGTTTTTATGAAATTGATACAAGCAAAACATATCGATATAATGAGGCTAGTAATGAATGGATTGAGCAACCTGACCTTACTACTGCCATTGACACAGGCATTCCACCTATCACTTCTGAGACAACAGGCCATTTTTTAAGTAATGATGGTAGTGTTACGCATTGGCGGGCGTTAGCATCAAAAAATTTTGTTATTCAACTGACAGAAAATGTAAATAATAAAACTTATACCGCTGACAAAACATATGTTGAAATTAAGGCAGCATTTGACGCTAAAGAAAATTTAGTTGTTAGATTAAATAACAGTGAATTTGGTTTGATGAGCGCTGAATTTGCTAATGATAACGAGGCTGGTTTTACTTTTGGGTATACAGAGGTTAGGCTAGACGGACAAATTGTTCAAACAAGGTCTATTCAATATAATCACAGCAACGGTGTAGATAGTTGGTCTGATAGTGATAAAACTGCTGATTTGTCTGAATATTTATCTTTATCTGGAGGCGCGTTAGATGGGCGTTTATACTTGTCCGAAAACCCAACTGAGGATTTAGAAGCGGCAACCAAGAATTATGTAGATAATCATAATATGATTGTTCGTTTAACGCAAGACCCCACAGCCGGTTTTAATGCAGATAAATCTATTCAAGAAATTGTAGCGGCTTCTCTGGCAAAAAAGTATATAAGCGCTGTTCTTAATGGCGATGTATATAGTTTAACTTCTGTATCGGCCACTGAAGTAATATTTACCCGTGTTGACGGGAACAAAGTGTCTACTATTAGTTACTTAGACAACGTATGGACAAAAACTGAACAAACGTTATTACCAACAAAAGGTGGTAAAATGACGGGCGATATTGATATGAGCACAAACGCCATTACCAACGTACAGAAGATTCATGTGGATGGCTCTGCTCCTTTTTATATTGGGCCTACTGTGGAAAGCAGTGTAACCAATGCCGCAAGATTAACTGGTGTAGCTGGTGGTGGTGCGGCCTTTGTCAAGGCTAATAAGCAGTCTGAGTATGCTACTGTATCTGTAGGAGACCCTACTCAAAACAGCCATGCTGTTAATATGGGGTTCTTAGCCGGTGAAGCTCTTGCAGACCAACCTACTCAACCCCACCAAATCGCTAATAAAGAATATGTTGATAGTTGCACTGGTAAGTGTGTACAGGCTGTGGATTCGCCCAATGGTGTTCTCAAGGCTTATCTACAAAACGGCTCAAGGCAAGATGTCTGTGTTGTGTCTGACTCCGGGCTTAGTAGCAGTATTGCAAGATATACTGCTAAAGGTCATTTGATTGACCAAGGAGCGCCTACCGAGAACAACCATTTGACTAATAAGCAGTATGTTGATAATGTGGTTAAGGCTGGTAATTTTTCTGGCAATGTACAGGTTGGCGGTGATTTAACTATTAACGGTACTGCCTCTGTTCTGAAGCCACCTACTCAAGATGTAGACATCCCCAACAAGGGTTATGTTGATGCTTCTCTGAGCGATGTGGTGAGAAAGGCCAAAGTTACTGTGTCTGGCAATAGTTCTGTGAATGTGCCTCTGTCTAATGGCGTTTATCTGTTGGCTGTGTCTGACAATGGTCATGGTGGATTAGTATGTGTATCGGTCTATCCTGATGGGGTCACGATTTCTGGCCTTGTCAACTTAAATGGATGGACTTGCACGAGAACAACGGGCGAGAATAGTGTTACATTAAACAATACGGCCTCATCTAATATGGAGATTTATATTACTTCTATTGGTGAAGGAACTTATAGATAAAAATAAGGAAGGATGACGATATATGGCTAAATTTTGTGGTGGAATCCGACTGGATTCAAAAACATTAAAAACTATCAATGGTATTATTTGTGATGTTAATGCAACAACTGTTGACGCAACTAAGGCTGTGTCTACTTGTGGTCAGCGTTGGGATGGTGCTCTGTTCACTACAAGCAATAAAGTAATTACTCTACATAACAGCGAAGGGGAAGAAGTTGGCACTCCTGTCCCCATTAGGGGCAATTGCGGCGTTGGCCTTGATAGCCGTTTCTTTAAGCTATCTAAGGGTGTTGTGAGCTTACAGGACGGTTTTGTACTGACTGTTAATGCGACCCCCTCTGATGCTACTATTAAGGTGACTGATGTTGACAGCGCTGAGGTTGCTCCTATTACTGGTACAACCAATACTTTCCTACTCTCTGGCCTTGGTGACAGTTATACTCTGACTGTGAGTAAGACTGGTTTTACTACCAAGATTCAGACTGTGATGAATAATGGCGACCAAACTGTTGAAGTCGAGCTTGTTGCTGAAGGTGGCTAACATATAATTATAGGGAACTTAGATGGATTTTACTCTGTCTAAGTTCCCTATTTTTTTCGATGTTTAGTTAGCCTTGGCAATCATTGTGTCTGAGCATACTATTGTATAGGATAGACTTGATTTTAGTCATATCATGCACATGAACAGCACAGTCATCAATGTAATAGTCGGCCACAATCTTACGGCAATCAAAGCCTAACCAAGGTACATTGCAGTTTACATAATCAGGCGTTAGACCTTGGGTTTTTAGCCAATTTACGGCCTCGGTCAGCTCTTTATCCTCTCTACAAGTCCATAGGATGATGGTATGGTTAAGGGCTTGTAGTTGATTGAGGATTGAAATTAGTTCTGTGTTGGGTTCACCAATGTAGGGATAGTGTGCGCCAAGGGAGAGGGTCTTGTCGAAATCAATGGCAAAAATCATGTTGGCCTCCTTTACTTACCTGTATGACCAAAACCTCCATCACCCCGCTCAGTAGAGTCAAGTTCATTTACTTCGGTAAAGGCCACCTGTTCATAAGGCATAAACACAAGCTGTGCAATACGGTCTCCATGATGGATGATTTGGGTTTCATCTGTATCGTTGTGTAGAGCAACAATATACTCGCCTGTATAGTCCTCGTCACAAAGGCCAACACAGTTGGCTGGTCTTAGACCCTGTTTAGTAGCAAGGCCAGAACGAGCAAAGATAAGGCCACAATATCCTTCAGGGGGCTGAATTGCCCAACCAGTGCCTACCTTTACTGTGGTATGAGGGGCAATATCAATGGTCTTTGGGAAAAGGTGCATACCATCTGTAGTACGGGCGTATTCATGGCCAATATTAGCATATAGGTCAAGCCCAGCGGCCTTATTAGAGCCATAGGTGGGGATACAAACGTCATTAGACAACCGCTTGATTTTAACGTTAAGCATTGTTTTTCTCCTTGATTGTTTTATTGTATCCACAGGGGTAAAACTCTGTGCAAACACCACCCCTATACTCGCATAGCGGGACAAGAAAGTTCTTAAATTCAGGGCATTTTTCAGTAATTTTATCTACGATTTCTCGCATCACAGCACGAGTCTCAGGGGAGGCTTGATTACATAGACGCTTATGAGCCATAAACACAAGCTCTTGGGCATTTATGGACATAACATGGCTTACCGGTTCGTCTTGTGGGGCCTTATTACGGTCATACTTGTTTTGTCGGTCATTGCGTTGGGATTGAACATAGTGGTTGCATCCAATGTGATGACGAACAAAATGAACACTAACATAATAAGGGATAGTCATCTTAATGCCGAACCATAATTCTCTTAGGGGGCTATGTTCTGCCGCAATTAGCTTACGTTTCCATTCTTCCGTAGGAAGTGTGGCAGAGGTCTTGCCTACCGTATTAAGACAACATTCTTTGCACCAAGCCCAATCTGCGTCTGTTGGCCACTTTTTAAGCTCAACCATCAAAAGTCCTCCTCGATTGCTACACGCACAAAGACAGAGTATTCACTATGGTCTACGTCTAGCATACAATACATGACCTTATAAGTTTCATCGTTATAAAAGATAAAGTCGCCCTTTTGTGGGATAATATCTGCCTCAATAGATAGGTTGCATAGTAGTCGTTCAGAACAAAATTGACCTAGATATACATTAATATCTGTAATTTCGCTAATCATGAAACTCTCCTTTATAAATTATAATTTTGTTTTGTTTCAGGGTTTCTTGTGCATCAATGATGCGTTGGTTAGACGAGCCTCTAAAGGCTAAAGTTAGGTCTTTTTGGGCTTCAATAAATGGCCCGTCTACTACCACGTCGCACCAACCAAATAAACTGCGATTTAGAGGCTCTTTAATAGCTTCTTCCCAAATAAATCCTGTCCATAGCCAAGTTGTTTTGTGTAGTTTGGTTACTTTTTGAATTAGATGTAGTAATTGAAGCTTCCCCTCGGAGTCTTGACATAGGGGGTCTCCTCCAAGGATACTTAGACCAGCAACATAAGGTTTAGAGATTTGTTCAAGGATAGTTTGTTCTGTCTCGGGGGTGTAGAGTCGGCCATAGTTAAAATCTTGGGACTCTTCGTTAAAACACCCTTGACAGTGATTAGTACAGCCAGACACGAAGAGGGAAGTGCGGATTCCCTCTCCGTTGGCAATGTCATAAAATTTTATATTGCCATAATTCATGTTAATCTCCAATGTGATAGACTCTATCGTGGATGTCATTGGCTCGGCCTTTGTTAAAAGGATTGGTGCTAATGTATCCACAGATTCTTAGTGCCACATTCATCTTGTTATAATCATTATTACCGCACTGTGGGCAATGGAACTCAAGGTCATCACCCATGTAAATATCTGTACAACCGCATACATGGCAATAACTTGTCATGGTGTTGATTTCAGCGTACATGATATTATCATAGATATACTTGATAATTTCAAGCAAAGCAGGAATATTTTTAGTCATGTTTGGAGTTTCTACATAACTTATTGCCAAAGTTTCTTTGCTTTTAATTTAGATTCAACAATATCTCTGAGTTGTTTTTTATTTTCTTCCGTCAAGTTTTGTGTAAATTCTTTTTTACGAGTTTGTTCAGTTTTATTCGCAAATTCTTTGAATACAAGTTGTTCGGCATAATATCTTTTATAAACAGCTTCTTCTAAAGTTCTTGTATAGCCAAGATGACAACGAACGAAGTCAAGCCTTATTTCGGGGTCGTAACTATTCCTATCTTTGCGATAAGAAACACCAATAAACCCAGAAGTATTGTTTGATACAAAACTCTTATTTAGTACATTTTCACCCTGAGTACAAATTCTAAGATTATTTTTTCTGTTATTAAAGGCGTTACCATCTTTATGGTCTACTACTACGTTATTAGTAGAAATATATTCTTGAGAAATACCTAAAACAACCCAACTTAAATCTTTTTGAGTACGTTTGGCAGGTAAACCAGTGATCACATGATTATGGCTTACTCTCCATTTGTGATATTTTACCATTTCTATATCTTCAAAGTCAATGATAAATTCGCCAATTTTTTCATTTTTCTGATTATATAGGTTAAAGTAAACGCCATCGTCTGTAATTATATAATCGTTTAAGTCGTTATTCGTCCTCGGGTTTGAATCTAAAGGATGACCATATTCAAAGATTTGGTGCATATGCTTACTGCATACACATTTATATCCTTTTAAGGCATGGGTTCTATTAGTTAATCTTCCACATACTTGACATTTTTTCTTCATATTTAACCTCCGACTATTTCTTAGCGTAGCAGGAAACCACTGCTTTACACCTTGTGCGCTTCATGGGGCAACTCATCTCCCCCACTAAAATTAGTCTGTACACCTTCCGTTTATTTAACGGCTTGGCACGATATTCTCTCTTTCAAGCATCTATCGTTAGCCAGATAAAATATCTGACACCCCTGAGTAATAGGGTTCACACAATTTAGGGTAGCTTTTCATTAAATAGAAACTCCAAACCACCCGGACTAAGCTCTTGGAATTCACTCTCAATCTTCAACTTACTAAAAGCATCAATCTTTTGAGACGGAGTAATGTGATAGCTATTGGTCACATAATCTTTGTCAGTAACACCGGGAACTATGCCAAATCTCTTTTTTAGACATTTAGCGAACTTATAAGTAGTAGACTCGATTGGGCTACCGTACAACGAGAAGGAAATGTTGGTAAGTTCGCGCCATTTGAAACAAGTATCATTCAGCTTCTTCATTACGGACAGGCCAAAAGCTTTACCTTCCTTGTCAAGCTGGCTACCGCCTGTCATGTAATGGATACATTCATAAAGGCCAGCATAGCCAAGTGAAATGGTGGAATAGTTGTTAAATAGTAATTTGTCAATCTTTTCTCCGGGCTTTAGACGAGCATAAGCTCCGTGTTGCCATAGAATAGGGGCCACATCGGATAGTGTACCCTTTAAACTATTATGACGGGTCATAAGGGCTTTATAACACAGATTTAGGCGTTCATCAAGGATTCGCCAAAAATCTTCCATGTCTTTGTTAGAGCTTAGTGCTACATCTACGAGGTTAAGGGTAACTACGCCTTGATTAAAACGAGAATAATATTTGTGATTGATTGGGTCAGGTGTTAGGAAACTTCTACATCCCCAGGTATGTTCAACACAATTCGCTACGTTGTGCCAGTTCTCTTATGAACTTCTCTATGTCGCCATAGATGCTCAGACCATATCACATTCCTTATACAAGGAATCTTGCCATTTCAACTGTCAATCGCTTACAGCTTACGTCTTTCGACTGGTCGTTAGGCTTTTATTACAGATATTGAATAGATAAAATATTATATTTAACAAATCCTTGTGATTTACCTTGTAAATAGTTTAGTACGCACCGTTTAGTAACATCAATTTCGTTAGCCAAATCAATGGTAAATTCATATTGTTTTATAATGCCATTTTGAAACTCGACTCGAAAAGGCTTATATTTTTTAATGCCTATACGATGTGCTTCTCGCTCATTTTCTGTTCGAGTACACCAAACCAAGTTGCTCACGTGATTATTTGATTTATCCCCATCATCATGGTTAACTTCGGGCAAATTGTCAGGATTTGGCAAAAATAATTGAGCAACCAGTCTATGTCTAAAATATCTTTGTTGCTTATGATTATGATATAAACAAACTCGGTAATATCCAGCAGAATTTATATCGCCAGTGTTTAATCTTCCAGTAATCTTGTTACGAACTTCGCCAAATTCATTAACCTCATAAAATTGTTCCCAATTAGGAATATCTTTCCACATATTTTAGCCTCCTTTCTTTAATAATCAACATCTGTAAATTTAGCACGGTAGGTTGTCTCATTATTGAGATTTTCCCCGTTTAAGCAAGTTTTCTAATATCATTACTGGTATTAGGCACAGGTTTGTTTATGCACGGATATACGTCACCCTTTAATTCTCTCATTTTCTTAGCAGAAATATAATCAGGCACAAGGCGTTTAGCACTACATTCAGCAGCAAGTTCAGTTAGATACCAATATTCTGTGCCTTCTTTGATATTATTATCATCAAGGCAATACAATAACTTTGGGAAAGCAACTGTAATAGGTGCGTCTTGTTCATTAGGTACACCAGCAATACGCTGTCTAAGCACCTCCTCAATAATTAAGGCCAAGTCATGCTTGGTCTGTGCATCTTCAACTTCATTAATCCACATAAATATGGAAGTAAAGGGTGCTTGACCATTGGTAGTACTCATAGTAATAAGCTGATACTGAATAGTTTGTACGCCGTCTCTAATTTCGTCCTTGATGAATTGCTCGATTTGTTTAGAAGTCAACTCAGGATGTTTTTCTTTTAGGTTTTTACGGCTAATGTCTGCAAATGGAGCAAGATGGGACAAGGTAATGGTATTACCACCGTATTGAGAACTTGCCACTTGAGTAATAATTTGTGTAGTGATAGTACAAGCCGTTCTAAAAGAATGAGGCTTATTAATCTTAACACCGCTAATTACAGTGCCGTTTTGTAGCATATCCTCAAGATTGATAAGGCAACAATTTGTCATAGGCATGACAGGGGAATAGTCGGTATCATGGTAATGGATAATGCCTTCTTCGTGTGCTTTAGCAATATCAGGAGGTAAAACAACCTTTGTAGCCAATTCGCGACAAGTAAACCCAGCAATATAGTCACGCATAGTAGGAATGATGCGTGTGTCTTTATTAGAATTCTCTTTATTGCTTTCTTCGTCTCGTCCGGTAATTAGTTTTTGTAGTCGTTCATACCGTTCTTCAAGATTGTTCTGCAAGGCCCGGTCTTTGCTCTTTTGATACCGATAATTAATATAAGTCTTAGCCACATCCTTATAGCTACTTGCCATTAGCTTCTTTTCAACGATATCTTGAATATCCTCTACACTACTGCCTTCTTTACATCCAGACTCAATTTCGTTTGCAATCTTTCCAGCAATTTGTGTAGCTTCATCACTTGGCTTATTTAACTGTTCAAAAGCCTTATAAACCGCATTGAAAATCTTGCTTCTGTCAAATTCTACCCGTCTACCGTCTCTTTTTAGGATAACCATAGCACCAGACCTTTCATATTTACTCTACCGGTTAAGGTAGGACGTGTATTATATCATAAAAATGTTACATTAATATTAAATAAATGTAAACATTTTATGAACTTTAATCGAGGTCAGGACTATCATCCTCACAATCAACAATCTCAAGCCCTTCTGAGCAAGTGCCACAATAATTTGGTTTGACCGTATAATCAAACCCATATTTGCTCTGGTAGTTATTAAGCACTTTTTCAATAGCTTCAAACCCAGTAGCTTGGTGTAGTAGAGTCTTAGCCTCTCCGATAACATTACAAATGTCTACTTCATCATCGACCTCGATAGAGTGATAGTGCGTCACGGTTTCTGCGATTACATACTTTTTCATTTATTATCCTCCTTTTGTAGACCTATGATATAATGATAAACGGAATTAGCACAATTTTCACAAACATCGTTTGCGAAATAATTGTATTTGTTAGGAATTACATCGGAACTAATTTTTATTTTATAGCAATGGGAAAAACCAATAATTTCTTTGCCACACACATCACAAATTGTCTTTCTCATCTTAATCCTCCTTTGGCGCAAAATCACCATAATATTTAATTTCAGCTTCTTTTCTTACTCGTACCACATCTTCTAACTGTTTATAATATCCTAAATAAATAACTTTATTATTTACTATTATTCTTGCCCTCCATTTCTGTGTGGTGTTATCAAAACAAACTCCTGTATATCCGCTTTTGTTGTTATATTGTCTGCTTCGATTCTTGCCGTTTTGAGAATGAACTACAATTCTAAGATTTTTCTTTCTATTGTCGTTTTTGTCTCTATTGATATGGTCAACCTCTTCATTATCTTTAGGTGTCATTAAAAATCTGTGTAGACTTGTGTTTAATTGCTTGTTATACCAATAACCGCTTTTTAGAGACCAATAATAGTCTTTTATTTTATTCCAATCTTCTATGTCAATTAAAGTAAAATCACCCTTATTATTATAAACTTTAGCATCACTCTTATTAAATTCAACAGTGTTTTTGCTTCTTCTATTAAAAGCGGTTACTTCGTTGACCTCTTTCCGCAAACAACCACAACTTTTAACCCTATTATGAGTTAAATAATATTCTCGGACAATTTGAATTTCTGGATTACCACAATCACATTGACATGCCCATAACTTTGCACCGTGAGCAGATGGAATACGATATAAGACTTTTAATTTGCCAAATTTTTGTCCTATTAAGTCATTCATCTTGTTAAAAGCTCCTTTAAGAAAGTCTCTCTTTCTTTCTGTTCATGCCGTTTAAGGCCCTCTTTAATTGTCTCAACATCGCCAATCTCAATCAACTGCTCTTTAGCACGGCTGTCAGCAACATAGAGAAGATTGGATGATAAGAGTCTTTTGTGCATAGGACTTGTAATCACAATCACGGCCTTAGCTTCACTACCCTGACTCTTGTGAATACTAATAGCATACCCAAGTAGTAGGTTGTTCATATAAGGCCCATAAATCCTTGCCATACCAGTATCAAACTCAACAGCCATAACAATGCCCGTATCAGTCTCTTTGATATACCGAATATAGCCCATGTCACCATTCATAACCATGATGTCGCTCATACTCTCAACCAAAGACCCATCCTCATCGACCCTAAAACAAGGGCAGTGGTATTCATTATGAGTGTTGATTACTTTATCACCCACCTTGAACATGATTTCCTCACCACCACTTATCTTACGAATAGCGTTAGTATCAGGGTTTGAATTGTATCTGGATTGAATGGCCTTATTGATTGCTACTGTACCAACCGGGCCTTTGTTGAATGGGGACAGTATCATTATATCATCTTTAGTGTATTTGTCAAGCAGAGAATTATAAGCCTCAAGGATTTGTGCTATAGGCTTGTCACCAATAGAGATAAACTGGTAATCAGGATAATTACTGTTTTGTCTTGGGCCAACCTTACCTTCACGAGTATCAGTAGCCACAGTAGCAAGACCAGATGAGCCATACCGGAAAATCTTGGTTAGTGTGGCTGTAGGCACAACACCTGAGTCAATAATGTCTTGCACAACGTTGCCGCAAGAGATAGAGGCCAACTGGGCTTCATCACATACAAAGATAAACCGTGTATTAGATTCGCATATATCAAATAGCTTAGACAACAAATGAACACCAACCATACTACACTCGTCAATAATGACAAAATTAGAGTCAATATGACCATCTTGAGCCAATACCATGTGGATGGTGCTTGCGGGTCGGCCTGTTGTTTCTCTTAGGCGTTTTGCTGCTTTACCTGTCGGGGCAAGCTGGGTGTAGTCTTTATGATTGGCTTCAAGCATCAACACAAGAGCCTTCATTATAGTTGACTTACCAGAACCGCCATAACCCCTTAACATAACAACCATGTGTTCGTTAGCTAATGTAAGGATTTGCTTTTGTTCATCTGTACACTCAAACCCATCAATACTTGTAAAGTCATTAACGTTCATACCTAAGTTACAGTCTTGCTTTTTCTCTAAGGCAAGGCGGTCAAGAATATTCTCAGCAATATTAACTTCAGCCTCATAAGTGGCCTTGTTACTGGAATATTCTTGCTCTGCATTATAATAGATTCTTTCGCTATTGCGTACAGCGTCCTTTACATACTTGGCGCACTCAGGCACTTTTTCTTCAGCCAATTCCTCAAGCAAGTCTGTGTAGATTCTTGTGTCACCCTCATTTTCATTTTCTTGTAGAATAGCCAAACAGGCAAACTCACAACGTTCCTTAGAATCAATCAAATCAGGCCGTTTATCTAAGACATATCTATCAGACTTATCAAAGGAATAGTTAAGCAAATCAAAGAAAATATGATAAGGGCTACTTTCAAGGGCTTGATTTAGCTCTGCTGGTGTGGCAAAAACATCAATCAATTTACTAACATCACTATCATTTTCAATACCCCAATCAGAGGTGAGGGGTAAGAATTGGATAGTGGTGAAATAGCCCTTAATTTTATTCACATATTCCTCAAACCGGACAGGGCCAACATTGTAAATTTTCTTGTGGTCGATTTCTTCTTCTCGCCCATCAAGCACCATTTGAACAAAATCAGGGTAGGCTTCATGAACATACTTAGGTTGGTTGCCGTCACAGATATGGCGTAAGATTTTTAGCTCTTGCTCAGGCGTGATTTTAATGCCCTCAGCACTAACATCAATATCAGCAAACCCAACCAAGACATAGCTTGCTGGATATTTGGCCCTTTGGTTCTCTCTGATTTCAAGCTCATACTCATCGCCCACATCAACCATGCCAAGGTTGGTTCCAGCCAAGGTAAAGTTATTGTATTGATTGAGCATTAGGTTTGGATAACTGCCAATAGGTTCACAACTTAGAACTTTATAGCCGTTAGAGGGGTTGAAGAAAATCCGCTTGATTGGTTTTAGTTTGATTTTAATGCTCATCGGTGCCCACTTTCTTAAATTCCTCAACTTCACCGTTAATCATTTTGATATAATAGATAACGCTTTCATAACTAAACAATCTAATGCGGACTTCTGCCGCCATATCATCGCAACGGTCGAAAAGTTCATCATCTGTAAGAATTGTGCCATGGCGGAGAACATCATCAGCTTTCATAAAACAAACCTCCCTAACCACAAAACTCGCAGGCGATAGCTTTAAGCAAATCTTCTTCAACAAGAATAAGGCCCATATTGGATTCTTCACAATAAGCGTCCTTATAAGGAGTAAGTGGATTGTCAGGTGCACCAGTTCTATCCCATCCCTCAGCGTAAATACGCTTCAAACCATACCACAGAGACAGCAGTTCAGAACGGGTGCAATTAGTGAATTTGTTATTCTTGAGAATCTTATTATTAGACATAAAACAAACCTCCTTGTTTGATGGTTTAAGTATACCATGCCACAAGGAGGTTGTCAAGGGGTTATTTAATTAAACCAAGATTGTTTAAAATCACCACAACTTCTTGTCTAGTGATATAATCAGTGGGCCGTGTCCCATCTATAATTTTAAGATTTGTTGCTTTGTCCCACGCTTCTTTCGCCCAATCGGCAACATTTGAAACATTGTTTTTGTTGTCGTTGTTTTTGTCAGAGTTTTTGTTAGAATTAGAATCGTTTGGTACATAAATACCCATAGCAATTGCCACATCCTTTCTAAAATCATCCATTGACTTCCCGTGCATTGGAAACCAATGTCCTACATCGGCATGATTAGAAGCAATTCCTTTTTTATATCCCTCTGCATGAGAAAGAATTTCATTTGCGTTGCCGCCCACTCTTTTCAAAATTTCAGCAAACAACCATACCGCCTTATTATACACATTTGTAAAATAATTATTGGTTTCAGACAGGTAGGTAGAATAATTTAAATAACTTCCGTTGCGATTTTGTAGCGCTTTCAGAGTGCCCAGCCCACACATACCATCAACAGTAAGATTGTTAGCTTTTTGGAATGCTTTTAGGGCCGCTTCACATCCTGCTCCAAAAGAGCCGTCAATACCATTTGGATTAAAACCCCTAGCGTTTAGTTCTTTTTGTAGTGCTGTTACTGCCCAAACAGTGTTGTTTTTACCGCCTTTTTTAAGCACTAGCCAGTTGGCTTCAAGCACTCTTGCCTGAATCGGTTCGCAAATTTCACAAGCAATATAAGCACTATTAGCTGTTCCTCCGCAATGCCAAGACTTAATTCCAATAGGAAGAAGTTGATAAATGCCTGTATCATCAATAACAAATTCAACAGAAGTTGTGGCAGAAGCCGAATTCATGTTGTTTCTAAAGGCTAGTGCCCTAGCGCCCGGCGTTCCAGTGCTGTGTAGCATCATCTTGGTTTTATTACTAATGACTTTAGAACGATAGGTTGGGTTGTTTGTAATGTATGCCTCTGTAATTTTATATGAGTTGTCCACAGTGTCTTCTCCTTTTATGGGTTGTTTTTCTGTAAATACTAAGATCCAATTGTGTACTCTGCGCCCATCCCCTTTAATCTTACCAGAGGGGAAAGAACACATTGAACTGCCTCCTGAATCCAACATAATTGCATTAGAAATATTTTTATTGAATAAATAATCTCTTAATTTTTCTGGAGATTTGGCGTTAGATGAACCATCTTGTGATGCATATAAAACAATAGAATCTTTAGTAAAACCAAATGCTGTGCGCCCCCTTGTTCCACCTTGCGCAGAAGCATAAGATAGCTTTTTAACCTTGTTGCCATTTACAATTAGCGGAGTGCAAGTAATAAAGTTTGTATACTGTGAATAATCTACGATCATAGAAATATCTTCAGCATTTGATTTGCTCCAGCCAATACCATATGCTTTCCACGGCGCTTTGGAACGTAGAATACCATCAGTTTTTAAAATGGGGCACGGTGTCCCATTTGGGTTCCACATACCACCATTCAGCACATAGTCAGCGCCAGTTTCTAATTTTACCTGAGACAGGGTTTTTCTACAATTTGTGATATAAATTTGCATTTTTTTAACAGACTTTAAAGGAATCAGGGCAAGTTGTTCAGCCATATAAACTTCTCCTTTTTTATAAATTATAATAAACCAACTTATAAATTATAATAAACCAACATAGAAGGGAACGGAGCGCTATTTTTTATTTCCCCCCGTTGGATAAATTTTAGCCGCCCTTTAATAAATTCATAACGAATGTTGTTGTGGGTTCTTGTGTAAATAAAATCATGGAACCAGTTTGTATCTGTCCGAGCTGGCACCAACAGTACAATCTTTGTACCATTGTAAAAGCACTCTTCCCAACATTTTTGCACCCACTTTTTAATCTCTCTGCCATATGGCGGGTTACAAAAAACAACTTCACCTTTCCAAGAATGTGTTAAACCGCTATTGGCTTTAGAATAATATTTTTCGCATTTGAAATTTTCCGGAGATGCGGCTGCGTCTAATGTAAAACGATAGGTTTGATTTAATTTATCAAATAAATCGGGGGGTGTTCCCCATTCTTCGGTTGCAGAAGAAAACATTATTTTTGTGGTTTTATCTGTCATGTTTCGTCCTCCTGTCCATAATGATAGCTTGTAATTTCTACTTTGATAGGGCCGTTAGTGTTAATGTTTTTGCCACATTTAGCACAATGATATTTATACATAATACCACCTGTATCAGAGCTTACACCATCCCAAACCCAATCATGGATACAGTCTACATCAAAGTTTGATGTGATTAAGTTATTGCTTTTACAAGTGCGTTGGCCTATAAACGGTGCGTTGACTTTACCGCATCTTGGGCAAATCCATCCTTCTTTCATTCTTCTTCGTTGCTCCTTTCAGTTTGAATTTCAATATCTGAGCCATTGATACTGGTTATTTTCATAAGCTGGGAGGGGAAAATGCTGGCCTTATATTTTTTTGTCACAAATTCATCCGTTCCTCTACGGTATCCACAACAAATCAATAAACTACCACGTTCAAGCCAAGATTTTTCAATGACCGTTTTAGTACCATCTGGATTGATTGTGCTTAGTTGTACCTTGTAGTGTGCAAACGCTCTATCATTCATTTTAACATTAACAACTTCATTATCAGGCGTCAAGATAGTAATAAGGTGGTGGCTATCCGTTCGTCCTATTATTGTCCCACAAATAGCAGACAACTCAAATTGTTTCCAAGACCGCTTGCCAAAGGAACGCTCAACAAACTGGGGTTCTTCAGGCAAATCAGAAAAATGAGAAATACTGTACTTGGCCAAGTCAACGTTAGCAAGCTCATGTTCTTGGCTGTAAAATGCGCAAGACTGGAAAGACCACCTGTTCACATCCAATCCATCTACACTCTCAATCATGCTTTGTTTGGCTCTGGCCTTGTTAAACTTATCCAAGAACTCAGGCGTATTGATATAATCTTTCAGCGTTTCAATTGACGGTGCAAGCAACTTTTCAAAACTTTTATCGACAACAACCCAATTTTCAGCATCGCTATCAAACCAATAATCAACGCCTTCGGTTAGGCTGTTCTTACAACGTGCGTTAAAATAACGCTGTGCCATATCATCAAGCCAATATAATGTCTTACTCTTGAATTTGGGGTGAGGGCCAAACTTAAACTGTCTGTTACATACATACTTTCTAAAGTTGTATGGGCCAATAATAGACTTAGGAATAGGTACTCTTGCGGCTTTGATTTGGCCTATGTTGTTCATAGCAAGAGATGTGACGTTAGAGGTAGATAGAATGAAATATTGTCTCATCACAACACGTCTATCAGGTTCAAACTCATCAAAACACCCGGCTTTGATTAGCTGGATAAACTTGGATTTAGTGACAAGTGAGCCTTTGTAGGCGTTTTTGTTGTAAAAGTCAGTAAAGGATGTATATGGGCGGTTGGAGAGGATTTGACGAGAAATATCAATGTTAATACCAGCTATACCACCAAGTCCAAACAAAATAGCACTGTCTTTTTCACGGGGGGTGAAGTCGATGTTAGAGTCGTTGATAGAGGGCGCATGAACCTCAACCCCATACTTTTTCATCTTGTAGATAGCTTTGGCCATTTCGCCATAGTCTGTTGAGCCTGTGTTTTCTTCGTCTGTACCAGATGCTTCTACCGACAAGCAAGCGCAATTCCAATAAACACGGGGATAGTAATAATTAAGATTAAGCTCTTGTAAAGCAATGATAGAATAACTATAAGAGTGTAATTGGCTAAAAGAGTAACCCATACTGGCCGCAAACACTACATTCCAGATATAATCAGCAAAAATTTCTCTTGTACCTTGGCGTTCACAACAATCAAAGAATAACTGTTTGGCTTCGGCCTGTAATTTTTCATCCTTCTTAGCGATGGATTTACGGAGTTTATTGGCCTCTTTAAGCGTATAACCAGCGGTATGTTCATCCATACTTAACCGCATCACCTTTTCTTGGCTATCAGCCATGCCGTAAGCATCTGCAAGGTACTTCCACAAAATAGCCTGTTCGTCTTTGTTCAGGCCAAAATCAGTTGTATCTTTCAACCAAGCGTCTTTTGACTGTTTATAACGGATATATCTGTCAATAGGCGTTTCATCTGCATTGTCTGGCATAAGACGAAGTAAGCTGTTTGCAGCCGACAAATCCATTACACTATGGGGGTGAGTAGCAGACAGAGCTTTGGTACTGATTGGGGTATCAAACTGAAACACAGAATAAATGGTGGGCAAAATATCCCACATATCAGGCGTTTTATAGTCTAATACGTCAGGGTGTACCCATTTATAGTATGTCTTTTTTAGAGAGTCTTCGTATTTAATCTTACCATTCTCAAGCAAATAATCCATTGTGCGGTGAATCTTATCTGCGGCTTCAACCGTAAGCATATCAAACTTAATACATCCAGCAGCCTCATCATCCCATAAGTCATAGCAACTAATTAACGTTCCATCTGCTGAACGCATAGCGGCTATATAGTCTGTGTATGGGGTGTTGCATACAAGTACACCAGCTGCATGAGTGCCACGGTTGGTAATCAACCCTTCAAGAGCTAATGCAGACTCAAGCAGATGTGGGTATTGGCTTAGTTCAGACTTGAGGCCGGGAGTTGGGCTGATACCTTTGTCTTTGTTGCCATACACGGCATCTTTTAGTTTACTAACCTTACCACGGTTGACAGGGATTAAAGACTTAAAATAAGCCGCCTTATCGTTTGGTATATCAAGACCCTTACAAGCTCGTTCAATGGCTGTTTTAGAGGAAATCTTAGAGAATGTGCCTACGTTGATGACTTTATCCTCGCCAAAATATTCCTTCATTTTGTCAACTATGGCCTTTTTCTTTGAGGCTTCTGAGTCATTGTCGATGTCCGGCAATTCAACTCCACGTTGATGGTTTAAGTGTCTCCAACTTGGCATATAATCACCCAATGGCACAGGGTCAATTTGTGTGACCTCAAGTAAATAACACGTCAAAAACCCCGCCGCACTACCTCTTGCTGGCATAGCTAAACTACCAGCTTGCCAAATAAGCTCAATAATCTCTGACATGGTTGAATAATAGCTGGCCATAGACGTATCAAGCTGTTCACTGATAATCTTTAGCTCTTTCCATTCTTCATCCAATCGAGCAATATATTTTTCAATGGGTTTGCCTTTATTTACAATTTTATCTTGAAGTCCTTGTTCAATCTGACTGAAGAAATATTGCTCATGTATTTCGGGTCGATTAGAGTACCAACCAAAATTTGGGTACTTATTATAATAATCACTGAATACATGACCAATAGTAAAGTCTGGTATCTTGTCAAGCGGAAGTTGCGGAATAATTGGATTGTGCTGAATATTGTAGCCCTTGATTCTTTCACCTAATTCACAACTCCATTCAAACATCTGGTCAATTTGAGCGTCATTAAAATCAATCAATAAATGTTCTCTCAATTCGGCCTCATCCATAAGATAGGCCGTAGCATAGAAATCATCAACCTCTCTATCACCCTCTTGCGACTGTAAATAAACCTTATGGATAAAAGCGTCCTCTTTACGGAGATAATGAGAGTCAGTGGTTGGGATAATAGGGATACCAGTTTTTTTATGAAGCTCCCACATTAGAGTATTGACATGGCTTTGGTCAGAATTAGCGTCTTTAGCGGGCTGAACTTCAAGGTAAAAATTACCTTGACCAAAGATGTCTTGTAAACTCATGGCCTCGTCAAACGCTTTGCTCATACCATGACCATCATTATATTCTTGTAATAGTAGCTTATCAATCCTTGACCCCAAACAAGCTGTACTGGCGATAATGTGGCCCTGATTAGGCTTAATAATCTCCTCAAGGTCAGAATAATAAGTTGGCCTACGGAACATCTTGCCCTGTCTCCACGCCCTTAACCAAGCACGAGTCGAGAGTAGGCGTAGTTGGTGGTGTCCTTCAGTATCAAGAGCGGTTAAGACAAAGTGATAGTAAGGGATGGTGTTAGGGATTTGGCGATTAAGATTATCTTCTTCCTCAGTAAGCAAATAAATCTCATTCGCTAAAGCTAACGTAAATGGGCGTGTCTTTTCCATTTTTTCATAATAATCAAGAGCTTTAATATGACTAGATATTCCTTCATGTTCAGAAATTGAAATGCCCTCAAGACCTAAATCATATGCTCTTTGAATTAAATCAGGAATTTTACAAATAACGTCAGGGAACCCTAATAGAGCATTACTCATATCTGTGTGATTATGGTTGTTAAAGTAACTCATCCAACCCCTCCTAAAAATTAAACCGCAGATTTCTCCACGGTTTAATTGTAACATATTTAATTATGGTTGTCAAGAAATAATTTAATCCTCCGGCAAATCAATACGGCACCAGCGGTCTGTGGACGATGCTGAAAAGCATACTCCAAGCCCATTATTCCAAAGCCTATCGTCCCAAAGTCCATCAACTAGTTTAGCTACAATGCAACCAGTGCGTGTACGATTTATAGACACTAATACATACTCATTCGACCCAACCGGATAATCCTCAATCTTGTGCCATTCCATTAACTTTCTCCCCCAACTGATTTACGACCTCGACAAGCTCGTTGATTTTATTTAAGACAACAGAATCTTCCCGATCAGCAGGGTCATCAAATATAGGCTTAATCTTACCTTCTCCCTTCTTAGTGAAATCATACTGGCCGATACGTTTGTAACCCGTAAACCCTTGCTCGTATTCGTAAGCTGTGATGTAATCACTGTCGCCGTCAGTGTATATGACATAAGGTTCGTAAAAACCGCGCACTTTACAATCCTCACATTGACAGATTGAATTGATATACCCAATTCTTCCAGTGACATCTTCAACATAATCGCCTACATGAAATTCGTATTTCATCAAAAATCATCCTCCCAACTTTCATCCTTATCTTCAACCTTACCAACCTCAAACTGCTTAATCTTGCCTTGAGGCTTAACCGCACCATTCCACTCGTTTGTAGATAAAGTTACAATCAAAGATAGGCTTTTTCTGCCCTTTTGTGTCAACCTATCTACTTGTTCGGGGGTAGCCATAAACAGCAAAAAATCAACCCCATTTACTGTAATTTTTACTGTCGTAGTACGCTTTTCAAAGACCTGTACATTGGTTTCGTCAATCTCGGCGTTGATGTAAAAGGAGGGTTCTGGAACACCGTGCCCCCAAATATCCTTATAATCTTCACAGGCTTTACACAGCTTATTTGTGATTTGCTTAGGTGTTAGAATCGCTGTAACAGGCGTTTCACCTGAAAGTTCACTAAGGTCTTGATTATCGAACCAATCAAAGAATCGTTCAAAGTTGGACGCTTTGCACATAAACCCAGCAGCAGATTCGTGCCCTCTTGCATTAGCAAGTCCACTACTATTGATTAAGGTTAGCACGTTGACAGGCGACCTAAAACTACCGGAAATACTTGTTGGGTCTGGTTTTCTTAGTACAAAAGCGGCCTTGTTGTACTTACTCATAAACTTAGACGCAATCAAACCAGTATATTCTTTATATTGATTATCAATAAACGCTACAACGCTATTCTTGTGCTCAATACAGCTTTCGTCACATTCAGCAAAAATAGCCTTTACTTCTTCGGTTTGCCGTCTATGGCAGCGTGTAGCCACCTTTAACGCTTGGTCTGGTTCAATATCACCGACAAACCCTTGTAATAAAGTAATCTTATCGTTTTTAGTTCCGTTACGGAATACTGCATTTATTTTAGGGCTAATGTTCCAAGCGATATTAGTAGGAGTGGGCGGTTCGCCTCGGCCAAGTTTGTTGACCATATATGTTAGAAAATTATTCAATACCATCCCACTCCCTTAACCAATCACTAATATACTGCCTATTTTCCATACTTGTCAAATCCATAACATCACTAACCAAAGACATTGCCACAAGGTCTGTATAATCAGGGCATCCAACCTTATATAACTCTGCATATCGTTGACAAAATTTAGCCGTTACCAAAGACCCGCTTGCAGACTGGTTTGTGTTAGGCTGTTGTAGACAATTTACAATCACGGCATAAGGATTATTGTTGAAGTCATAATTATGATGGTCAAGAATTACAACTTCACAACCATGTTGCTTCAACTCTTTACAGCAATATTCGTCTGCACTTGCATCAGGAATAATTAGTAGACTTGGCTCCCAAGCGATAATGTCATCAATGACGGTATCTTTGCTTGTTTTGGTTAGACCGTGGGCTTTGGCTTCGTTGTGTTGGAAAGTTTGGATGTTTGTGTTTTGTTGCTTTAAGAAAGTGTAAATGATGGTTGTTGAACAGAGGCCATCATTATCCGTGTCTACTAAAACAGCAATCTTATTCCCTTCATCAATATGACGCTTAACTACTCCACACGCCTCATCCATGTTTATATACAAACTTGGTTCATCAGCATATAGCCCGGTTGGGTTTAAGTATTCACCAATATTTTCTACTTTACAAGCGTCAAGATAATCCTCGATAAATGTAGTGGGGTCGATTTTAGATAGTAGAGGTTTTACTCGCATAGTAACACCTCAAGGTCAAACCGACTGGAATACCAAGCAATTGTATAACCGGACCGTTGTATAAGATAAGTATTGTTATTATCAACAAAGACTACCTCGCCGATTATACCCTGTAAAGGATAAAATTTAGGGTTTTGTTCATGTTTTTCAGCGTTAAGATAACGTACCTTACTACCGACCTTAACATTATCTTTGGTTGCAGGAACCCAATGCTCAGTTACTTTCTCAAGATAACTGTTTCGACAACCCCACACCCCATCGCCAGAAGTGACACCCTTGGGCCAACGAACAACACAATAGATAAGGCCAGACTCTACAACTTCACCAACTGTATTCACAGGTGGAAAGAATAGTCTGTTATTTAAGGCTTCTTCATCCTCAATATTAGGGCCAAGGAATTTTACTTTATCGCCCACTTTGAAAGTGTTTACAGATTCTTTAGCTCTCTTTTCACTGGCTTTCTTCTCGCCAATAATAAAACTTCGACCAAGCTGACCACGAATATAGGCTGAACGATAAATAGTGGCAATTAGCTTAATCAAGTTTCTGCCTCCCTCTGAATGTTCAAGTGCGGTATCCCACATACCATCGCCTAAAATTTTAATTAATTTGGGCTTCAACATCTCAACAATCTGCTTATCAGTATACTGTTCGTACATTAAAATCGACTTCCTTTCTTACGATAACGAGTTTCTGTATAAGACTCGTAACCTTCTTCTACATTGTAATCAATATAATAATTACAAATTTCGTCTACTCTCTCTTTAATTTCTTCATCGGTAGCATCGTCTTCGACATAAAACTCCCAGTCATAATGTCCCAATGCACGAACGTCAATACAACCAGTACTTTTTTCATATTATTTCCTCCTCATATTAGGCAAAGCCTTTTGATGTAATGATAATACCACACCAAAAGGCTTTTGTCAAGGGCTATTTTTAATTTTTATATCTAAACAAGAAAATTTTATTCAGCCAATTCTTAGCTTTTTTATCATGGCAAAAATAAATATTACTAAATAGACGTTTAACATAAGTGTCTTTTAAGTAGTCCATAACATCCAGTCTAACGGGCTTAAAACAAAGTCACACAAATCGCCAGATACTATAAGGAATAAATACAATAACAAGACAAACAGCAACCCAAGGTGCAACAAAAACCATCATTAGATTGGTATCTGCCTCATCATCAAAAAATAAAATAAAGAAGCAATAATATAACAGACCAAAAAGCCCAATAAAAACATTTTCATTTATTCTCCAATCTTAAACCCAATAGGCCGAAACTCAACCCATTCATCATAACCATCATTTATAATAGACTTACAATATCCTTTCACCATATACTTTTCTTTAATAAAAGAATGTAACAGAGCATAATACTTGCGAGCAAAGCGCCTATATCTCAGTGGAGCTTTATGCCACAAATTATATGTTCCCCAATCCATACAATAGTAATAGGCATCTTTATCTTTGTCGTAGTCCAAAATCTTAGGCAAGACATGATTTAACACCTTAGTAGCTTTACGTTCATCCCATTTAATACGGTCATAAAACCAATCGCTAAGTTTAGAAATACCAATCACAAAAGGAGCAATAGGTAACGCCCAAACAGGAATCTGGTAGTTTTTGGTATTGACCATATACCATGGCTTCTTAGGTTTATTCTTAGCTTTCTCAAAAATATCTTTACTCATAAATACCTCTCTTTGCTCTCCCACAATCTATCCCATGTTTCTTTATCTCTGTCACTTGCATTTTCTTTTGCCCCTAACAACTCGCCACTATCATTCCACACTATATCTACCTGACAATACCCCTTAAACATATCGCATAGCCGTCTTACAGACTCGCACCATTTCTCAAAGAAAGCATCGTCTTGACCGATGAAGTCCATGTCGGGACAGTATACCACTCGTTTAACACCCATCTTGATTAGTTGATTTCTACGTTGCATACCAAGTTGATGACCATACATAGCAAGCGCACAGGACTTAGGGCCGAACCATCCATCTAACTTGAGAACAAACTTCTCTGACTCACCTAACCAAACCTCACCAGTCTGCTCAATCATAGGCTTATTATAGTTAATTCCATAAAACACCTGATTAGTATTGAACTTATAACATTGCCCATCCAATGTAATCAATGGCATATACTTGGCTTGTTCAACTCTATCCTTATCCCAATTCCTTACTCTAACCCCAATCAACCTCGCCTCATCATCAAAGCATGGTATCACAGTCTGGTTACAACGCTCATAATATCGTATCTGATATTTAGCCATTGTTTCTTCACTTATACCCTCGTCTATCCATGCTTGGGGGTATAGTGGGGGTAGAGTGTCAATGATGTTGCGGTTATATTCTGGTAGTTGATTACCATATTTTCTGACCCTAACAAACCGTTCAAGCTCAGACCAATCATAAACATGGGTGTTTATAAGGGGTTTGGCTATCTTAGTTGGATCGAGGCCGGTTTTCTCAAGAATCCAGTTGCAAGCATCAAGGAATGAGCAAGTTTGGCCAAGCAGATTTAGGCGGGTTTGGACTAACGCAATTGCGTCATAAGCTCTCCCTGCTGAATACCCTTGGAATATCTTTGTGTCAGGGTAAAAGATAAGACTTGGACTGCCATCATAAGGATTTTTATGTCTATCCCCACTAAAGCAACGCCACTCTGTGTTGCTCTTGCTAAAGATAGGGATACCAAGCTCACGGAGGATGGTATCATAATGTGACAAGGTTAATGCTTTTTTCAGTTTTTTAACATCAACCCTACCCATTACTTTAACCTCACTTTACCATTCCATAATCTTCACAACCAACACTATCTTCCCAATAATCCTTGGTTACATAAATATCTATGTCATCTTCCCATTTAACCCCTAAAACAAGAAGATTGCCTGTGCCGGTAACACAAAATTCACCGGGTTTCCACTTATCAGAGCATAGATTTTTAATAACCTTGTCTACATAAATTTGGATTTCAGTGTCTTTGATATCAACTGCGCCCGTTTCAGCGCTCGTATGATGGAAGGTTGTTTTCCAAGTAGGCGGATATACCCTACATTCGCCTACCATAGTCTCACTATCACAAGCTGGACAAGTCACATACTCACAACCCATCCATCCGATGTGAACATCTTCCTTATCATACTCAAGCTCTGCCCCGCACTCATCACAAATATGGCGTTTGGGATATTCAGATTCAATGTTGTTAGATTTGATTAGTCTCATGCTCTTGCTCCTTTTCTTTGTATTTTGCTCTATATTCATCCCGCTTGGCTTCATCGCCGTCATTCCACCATTTTACGTTGATAAAATCAAGGACTTTAGCCATACCAAGCCCCTTATCAGGAACCCATTTGCCAGAATCATCGTATTTGCCACCACGCATACAATAATCGTAGAGTTGTGGGTGGGTTTGAGCAAGTGTTTGAAAACGATTTGGTTCCTTCTCAAGATGGCATCCATAACCACAAAACACGCATCCGGTTCGATTATAATTGGTGAAGTAAAGAATACCGTTAGATTCTTTTAATTCCCCATAGACAGGTGCATAAGATAGGTTGTATTTTTTAATATATCGTAATACATCTTGTTCTGTCCAAAAAGCCATTGGCGTTGACATTGGGTGAGTCCCAGTGAAAGCATTACATCCTGTTTGTAACCATTGTGAGCGGCGAGACATAGATTCTTCGGTCATTGTACCAACATAGGGCATCCGACCAGTTTCTTTTTGATATTTTTTTAGAGGAGTTTTCTTCATTACATTGCAACATGATGAACCAATCTTAAATTCAGCATCTAAAAGATATGCCCACTTAGCGCTATTAAATAATGACGGTGCTCCGCTTTTCATAATATCTGTCCCATGCAATGTACGCCATCGCCTATTACCCGGTTTCGCACCATGAACGTCTTCGCTTACTCTTTTACTAATAATAGGATAACCATATTTTTTAAGTACTTCTACAAAAGTATATTTTGGTTTAAGCCATACAATGTTATCAAAAGTTTTAATAAATTCTCTAATCTCAGGAAATTCAAGTCCAGTGTCGCTAAAAACGGCCGGAACATCAGGATATATTCGTCTTACCAAATCTAAGAGCACTCTACTATCTTTGCCACCTGAAAAACTTATACATACTTGACCGCCCCAACTTTCATACCACTCGATAATCCGGGCAGTAGAAATCTGGATTTTTTCTTCAAGGGACTTTGATTGTAGTTCCCTCAAATCATCTTTTGTATGACTCATTTGATATACAGCTCCTTAAAATTCTTAATGCCTTCAACCAACGCCTCTACATCCTCAACACTATTATCCTCGCCAAAACTAACTCTAATGACCTCACTGGCCTCATCATTGCTCAGCTCATAGGCGTTTAGCACTCGGTAATCATGCTTTTCAGCGCAAGCAGAGCCACCAATGCTTATATACACCTGTTTAGAAGCCAAAAATTGCTGTAAAGCGTCTGCATTAAATCCGGGTAGGCGAATGGCGTTGATTGCGTATGTAAAAGGAATTTCATCATAATCTGATGAATCAGGAATAAGGTTAAATTCAATACCGTTTTGAATTAGCTCGTCATTTAGCTTAATCATCAAATCTAGCCAATCCTGCATTTTATCATGTAAGAGATACTTATCACAAGCGTCCTCAACCGCCTGAGTCAAAGCCAAAGCACCAGCAAGATTAGGTGTGCCATGGAGCTTAAAACCATCAAGCCATTTGTCTAATTCATCACTAATCCAACAACAACCAATACCAAGTTCAGTGCCCAACTTATGGCCATCGATGATAAATGCAGAACACCAATTATCAATATTCTTAGGGATTGGCGCATGGCCTACAAGAGCGGTAGCATCACAAATATAAAAAGTATCAAGGTATTTATGACACAAACCCCCAACCTTTTCAATAGGGAAAATTTCTCCTGTAAGATTATTAACCCCCATCCACATTGCAACCATTCTAAATCCTCTATGGTCTTGTAAAAACGTTTCAAATTCGTTTATTGTATCACATTTATTTGTTAAAAATCTATCGCAACTATCGTGTTCAAAACAAGACCCAACACAATAATGAGAATAAAAAGGGTCTCGTTCAATGGCATTCATCAAATTCTCAATCAACTGGCTACTTGTACCACCAAAAATAATCTTGCCACTTTTAGCCCCAATAGCCTTTTTTACTCTATCCTCTGCTCCAGATAGTAGGTGCTTTTCCTTATAAGCATAATTGGCGTTAAGGTTAAAGAAAGGCCCATAAGCTGAACTTAGATATTTAACATAAGGGTGAGTTGCAGCATAATCCAAATATACCATTATTCTTCACCAACCTTTTCCCAACAGAGACAATAATCCCAAAATTTAATTCCATTGCTTTCAATATAATAATAGGGAATAGGATGCTGATATGTGTCCACTTCCAACACGGTACAAATATTGCTATTTTTATTTTTTTGAATTTTATCTCCGATTTTAAATATTGCTCTCATGACAAAGCCACCTCCTTTTAAGATAAATTGATTATATCATAAAGAAGATGGCCTGTCAAGGTTAAATTTTAACTTTTGTGTCCTGATTAACTACAACAACACGGCTAGAGTTGCCCTGCTTTACCAATTTTTCTTTGAGGACTTTGGCAAACTCAACTTTGCCCTCCATGTTGCCATGTACCAAACAGACCTTATTATATCGCAGAGTGCTAAGATAATACATCAATTCTTCATAACTTGCATGGCTTGACCAAGAGCGCAAGTCTACAATTTTGGCCTTGTTTTCAATTACCGCCCCATTGACTTCAACAAATGGCTCATTAGATTTAATCTTGGCCGCAAGGTTGTTTTCCCCTGAAAAGCCGACAAAGCAAATGGTGTTGTTAGGGTTGGGCAAAATTGTAGTAAGGTGGCTTAATACTCGTCCACCCCCAAGAAAGCCACTGGCCGAAAGGATGATACAGCGCTGATTGCTCATTTGTAAACGCTTACTTTCGACCGTATCATTGATAAATTTAAGATTAGGCCAACTTATTATAGTTTTCCAGTTGCCCGTCTCAGGCCAAATATTGCACATTTTAATAGCAAGTGGACTATCAAGATAAACAGGGATGTCATTAGGTAACATATCCATTGTCCACATACTAAATAGCTCAGTAAGCAACTCTTGGGTGCGGGCGAGAGAAAATGCGGGAAATAAAACTCTGTGGCTATCTCTAACCACAACTTCAATCTTCTCAATATCTTTGGGCCTATCTTTAACGCTATTGGGCCGTCCGGGTTGGCAATAAGTACACTCATGGATAAGTGTGTCTACAAAAGGTAATGGCTCATAAGGCTCTGTATAGGGCCGTTCAGTGGGCCCACCCACATCACCACTATACCCTATCCGATATTCTTGATAACCTTGTGTCATGGATAGATATATTTGAGCCGCATGGATAATATGCCCAGCAGGATAATATTCAAACCAAATATTTTTGGTTAGATAAGTCTTTTGGTGATAATCAACCTCAATACATCTGTTTAAAGCTGTCTCAATATCATCTGCTGTATACAACGGGCTATAGCCCTTGCCATGTTTATTGGTTAGCTTAAGGCAATCAGATTGGTGAATTTTTAAGCAATCTTCCCATAAAAGTTTAAGGAAAGGAACAGACCCTTTTGGCACATAGAGGTGTGCTTGGCACCCTTTGGCATATAGTGCGGGAATTAAAGACCCATGATCTCCGTGACAATGGCTCAGTATAATCCATTGAATGTCTTTCACACGTAAACTTTTCAACAAGTCTTTGTTTCTTTGATAGTCCCCTTCGATTGTTCCACCTTGGGCAATGCCACAATCTAACAAAATCCCATATTGCTTAAACCGAACAAGATGTGCCGAACCAGCTACAGAGACAGAAGCATTAGAAGGAAATTTAACATAGGGCTTCGCAGTACCATTACCCATTACATTCCTCCAACATAATTGCTTTCCAAATCGAACAATTATGATAATCAAAATCTGCTCTTGGCATAACGCAATTAACAATATCTCCTAATATGGGATTTCTTTCAATCTTTTTTTCACACTGGTTAATTTTCCCACATTGGTAACAAGGACTTTCAGACAAAGAATTGATTCTTTTACTCATCTTCAATCTCTCCTTCGTTATCCGAAATATGAAATCCAATACATTGTGTCTGTTCAGCCTCTTCTGTGTCCGCATTAGCAATATCGTTTGCCATTGTACTTAGCTTAATAGATTGTAAGCCGAAAAGATTGCTTACCCAACCGCCAAAAGCATCAAGAATAGGAACCCCAGCTACAAAAAAAGCCACTGCACCCAAAGCAACAAATAGGTGTGTTAGTCCATTATCATCTTTTTTCATCAAAAATCCCCCAATTCACTGGGTTGAATATCATCCAACACATTATTTTTATCGTCTGTAACAAAATAATCTGTACGATTAAATGTACCACGGTCAAAGTATGACCATAGCTTTAGACGCTTATCGCCATAAATACCATAACGTGACTTGATGATAAACTCACAAATATTAGGCATTGGTTGACGATTATCACCCACTCCATTACGCTTTAGATAAGGCTCAATCTGTTTCATGTCTTTGCGTAGATAGGATGTTGGGATGATAATAGAGCCAAAGTCGATTTTGTTCTTAGTCGATTTGCCACCAGCCAAGGCCGTTTCATCAACAAAGCTAAGGGCTTTCCATGTATCATTCAATTGTTGGCTTGTCAAGATACCTACATTCATATCTTCGGCCATTGTCTTTAACTCGGTGGCCAGATACAGCAGCACTTGGTCTTGTCTACCAGCATTACCTACAACCTCACGATATTCTTGGCTAATGTCGCCCTGTTGCTCCATGTAGTCAAACACACAATACCCAATACCTTCACACTCAACCATCTCTTTGATTTTGCGTTTTAGGGCTTTGGTGTTAAAGTTAGGCATAGACGTGATATGAAGATTAGATTGGGCGATAATCTCACCGGACTTGATAATACGGGCTTCTTCGTCAGGTGTACATAGGCCATTCTTAATTGACCTATACTCAACTCCGCTTACAGCAGACCAGAACATCGGCTCAACCTCTGTCTCAATGTCTTGTTCTGTGGCGATGAATAGAGTGGGCGATTGATAATTGTCATTGGTAACAAAGTCACCAACCTCATCTGACCATAACTCTTTTGCCCCAACTTTAGCCAAATCAGCTACACCAAGACGGCTCTTACCTGTACCAGACCCGCCACCTCTTAGTCCTAAGTGGCCTCTACACCATCCGTTCCAAATCGTGCTTAGATACCCACTCTGAAACAAAGCGCCAAATGACGGCTGTTCCTTAAACGCCTCAAGCCGTTCAGCTACATTTTCACCAGCCTTGATTTCATTCCGCACATACTTAACATCATACTTGGTTCTTAGCTTTGCCGACTTAAACTCAATATCAGTAAGAATCTCGCCAATAGTCCACTTGTTCAACTTGGCCATTTGCTCTGTTTCATCGAGCATTTCATCATAATAATCAGCAATATTATACCCATCCTCTTTAAGCTCACGTAATAGGCTGAACTTACGCAAGGTGGTATAATATAGCTCAAAACTCTCAGGCGAACATAGCTCTTTTACAGTAGGCACAAAATCAAGAAAATTGCTATCGTTTAGTATTTCGTATTGGGCCGGGTAGTCCTTGACATAATTATCAATCTCGACCTCACTAACGCTACCAGCCCCAGCTTCAGCCAACTTACAAGTGGCGATAAAAATGATACGATGTACAGGCTCAGGGTCAAAGTCGGTCTTTGTCAAGGGATAAGATGGATTGAATAGAAGTTGGGTGTTATTCATCAGACAACCAAGTAAAAGGCTGCTTAGGTTGCTATTATAAAGCATCACTTCTTTTCCTCGCCAATTAACCAAACATAGGTGATATTAGTGTTCATATCAACGCCCCATGACACATCGTCCAGTTTTCTAAGCGTTCGGTCGATATTAACTTTAATCTTCATATCGTCTGGATATTTAGACAAGGCTTGTTTTAATTCTGCTACTGTCATACTGCCTCCTCCTTTATCTTAATCATACCACCATCTCAATCAAAAGTCAAGTCATCTTTAATCTTTCTTTGAGGCCGATATTTCTTAACCTTAATAGGTAAAATTGTACCTATTTCATCTGCTTTCTCTTTAGCTTCGGCCAACTTAGCTCTGAACATCTGTGTGGTATCAATATATTTAGGGAATAACTGATACAATCCATAATCGCCATCAATCACTACTTGCTCATAATCCTTACAATATTTAAGAATATAGTACACATCTTTATGTGTTAGGTCATATTCTTTCATAATGTTCTTGAGTTGGGCGGTGAGCAACTTCCAATTAGCACCTTCGCCCCACATAGATTGAATCAAGTCTGTGACTTTACGGCGGTCTTTTTTTTCTTGTTCTGTTAATTTAGAGGTTGCCATATACCCTCCTATTGAAAAAGACGGCCAGCGTTGGCCAGCCGTCTTTGGTTTGGTTTATTCTTCCCAGCTAATATCCTTTTCTTCTGCCAAGTCTACCAGCTTATCATAAATATATTGTAGTGCCTCGACCCGAGAATCATCAGCCTCACTAATCTTATTGGGCTTATCATTTTCATCATAACCAAGGAAGTCACCCACAATCTTATTAACCGCTGCGGTTAGCTTGGCCTTACGTAAAGCGCCATAAATGGGCTTAACCTCATCAATCAATTCAGACGCAGACTTTTTCTTTTCAGTCTTTTCCTTTTCACGCTGGGCTTCTTCCTCTGCATAGGTGATAGTAGACACGCCTTGCTTTTCGGCCTCACGCTCACACGCAATACGCACAGTTTCCTTTAGGTTGCCAGCAGTAAAGGGGTTGATTGTTTCAGGACACTCAGTAAACCGACTACGAGCGAAATACTCCTTATGCTGTACACAATGGCCAATAGACAGTAGTGCCTTACCATCTTCGTCCACGCCCTGAGACTCAAGATAAATCATAAAATCAGGGATGTCCTTAAGGGCGTTACCAGCCTTGTTAAAGGTGTTCTTAGGCACAATGTACTCGTATTCCTCTCGGCCTTCCTTAACCTTACGGATTTCGTCATGGAAGATTAGAACAACACAGTAACCAGACAGTGCCAGCTTATTGATTTGGCTATCCATCTCCTTATTTAGCATGGCATAGCCACCACCATAAGGAACACCAGACAGCTCGGTAATGGGGGTGAAATCAGACTTTTCGGCGTTCTGAGTGTTGTAGGTGGAAATAATATAAGCAGTGGCCAAATTAGGTAGACGGTCAGCAACATCCACTACAACGCATTGGTACATAGCCCGTACCTTTTCACGCTTCTTTTCGTTCTTAACGGTAAGCTGAGATACAACCTGTCGAAAATCATTCCAAGACTCAACATCCACTTTACGCATACCAGAAATGGCGTTATAGCCTTTCTCGGTCGCTAACCATAGCGTCTTACCGGGAAATAGCTTAGAGGCTACATGGCTTTTTCCAACGTTGTTCGTGCCATACCAAGCCAGAATCTTACCCTCAAGACCAGTGGTAATTGTAGTTTCCTCAAGATTTGTAATATCAAGTGCCATTCCACATCACCTCAATCAAAACTCTTCCTCATCAAAAGGAAGGTCATCATTCACGCTTTCCTCAAAATCATCAAAGTCATTAGTGGCCTTCTTGCCCACACGCTTGGCCTTATGCTCAGCCTTTCTATCCTTTAGATTAGTGGTAGAATTGCTCTTAGTGGCTTTATTGCCACCATTCTTAGCAAACTCATCCTTCTTGACCTGATACATCTTAATGGCCTTCTTGACCACAGAACTATCCATCCACAGGGTCTTTACAGGAGTCTGCTTACCGTCCTCATCCTCAATATAGAGTTCATCAGGTTCCTCAACAATGTCCATACCAGCAAGCACAAACTCAGTACGGGTAGACACATTAGAGGTATCAATCTTACCGGCACGGCCAATACCATGCTTCTTAGCCACACTACCAAAGGTAATGGTGTTTACGTCCAGAGTAGCATCAATGGTACAACCATTTTCAACAGCATCATTAACGTCATCCACAAGGTCATCAGGCACGATAACGGTAACAGGGAACACCTCACCCTTACCATTGGCCATATACACAGTCATTACACCACGGCCAGTCTCCTCGGCTTCACCATCGACCATTTTAGTCTCAGGCACATTCTTGGTCATGCAACCGCTCATATTGACAGTGATACCATATTCTATACCTTCCTTGTAAGCGGTAGTGGATACCTTGCTCACACGGAACTGGGGGGCTTCCTTAACCTCTTTACCGTCACGGCTCATAAACATATTGTTCTCAAGACGTCCTTCGACTACGACAACAGAGGGAACGTTGCCATTTCCGCCAACCTCGGGGTTTAGTTCCATCATATCAGTGGCCATTTTCCACTGGCGGGATTCCTTGCCATCCAGGCCCTTGGATGCAAAGTAAATCATGAAGGTAACAATGCCACCATCAGTGCGAACACTAAACTTGCCCTTGATACATTCAGCGCTGACCTTCTCACCTGTGGCAACACCATTCTCAAAAATTTTTACTTCGCAATCCTCACGTTTTAGCCCAATCTCATATACACTACCAACACAACGATAAAAATTCTTACTCTTGTTTAGAATATCCATTTTTCATACCTCTATAATTTTATTATAATTTTAACACAAAAAGGGTCTGTGTTATTAACCCATCAACTTATATTGCTTAGACAAATAAATTGAAAATAGACCATAAAACATAGTAACTTTATGTAGAGTTCTTAGCTTCTCTGGCCTTCTTTAGCCGTTCTGCCGCAAGTTG
>ERZ1034928.52-NODE-52-length-71273-cov-413.021469_pt1 | contig 71273 bp, 90 predicted proteins | sample MGYA00520627_ERZ1034928 | MGnify/ENA primary metagenome ERZ1034928 (study PRJEB33766, sample SAMN09781755) | gut metagenome | biome: gut microbiome | host: Homo sapiens | place: Madagascar | study: EMG produced TPA metagenomics assembly of the PRJNA485056 data set...
TGACGGTCGGCGACTGGCTCGATCTCCGCGGGACGCAGATAACGACGCTGCCGGACAACCTGACGGTCGGCGGCTCGCTCTTCCTCAGCAACACGCCGATAACGGCGCTGCCGGACAACCTGACGGTCGGCGACTGGCTCGATCTCCGCGGGACGCAGATAACGGCGCTGCCGGACAACCTGACGGTCGGCGGCGGGCTCGATCTCCGCGGAACGTCGATAACAGTCAAACAGCGCCAAAAAGTGCGCAAGCTCCGCAACGGCGATTACGTTCCCGGACGCTATCTCTACGCCGACGGGATGCTGATGCATTGCAAGACGAGACGGCGCGTGCATGGCTACGACCTGTATATCGGCAAGATCAAGGGCCAGAACGTCGTGTCGGATGGCACGTTTTACGCGCATTGCCGCACGCTGCGGGAGGGCATCGCGGACATTGCGTTCAAGCGCGCCAAGGATCGCGGCGCCGAACAATTTCGCGGCCTCACGCTCGACAGCGAGCTGACGCTTAACGACATGGTGGCGATGTACCGCATCATAACAGGGGCCTGCAAGGCCGGATCAGAGGCGTTTGTGTCGAGCCTTCGCGAGCTGAAAGAGCGCTACACCGTGCGCGAGGCGATAGAGCTGACGCGCGGCCAATACAATGCGGAGCGCTTCGCGGAATTCTTCGGAGGCTGATTATGCCTGTTTTCTTTATTCTTTAGGAGCGGAATGGCATGACAAAGAAAAACCGAACGAACCCGCGCAGGCGCCCGGCGACAATGGCCGACGTGGCCAAAGCCAAGCAGGACGCTTTCGCCGAGGCCGTGCGTTACGCTATGGCAATCATGCTGACCGTTCTCGTGGACAAATTCAACGGCCGGGATTACCTCGCGGACGTGTGGCGGGAAGTGAACGATCTGTCCGACAGCGTGACAAAGGGCTATGTGAGCGTTCCTGACCTTATCCGTACCCTGCGGGACGAATACAGCGTGTCCATATGAGGGCTTCGGGAACATGGGAAATTTGATCTATACGCATTACGAGAATCGAACCGAGTGGCTTGGGGCGCGCTCGCATGGGATAGGCGCTTCGGAGGCCGCAGCGGTCGCAGGGCTGTCCCCTTGGCTTACGTCTACACAGCTTTGGCGGCTGAAATGCGGTCTGGACAAGCCGAAGGACCTTTCTGGGAGCGCCGCCGTTGAGCAGGGGAACCGGCTGGAACCGGCTCTGCGCACCCTTTACGCTGCGGAACACCCGGAGTTCACCATCGTACACAAGCCCTTCGACATGCTGTCTCAGGAGGGGCGCCCGTGGCTTTACGCGACGCTGGACGGCGAGATTCATACGGCGGACGGCCGTAAGGGAATTCTTGAGATCAAGACGAGCACCTGCGGCAAGCGGGCGGACTGGGAGAAGTGGAACAACCAGATTCCGCAGTATTACTACACGCAGGTCCTTCACCAGTTTCTCGCAAGCGGCTTTGACTTCGCCGTTTTGTACGCCTGCCTTTTCAATTTGGAAGGGGATAAGACGATACGCTCCTACGGGTTTGAGCGAAGCGAGTGCGAGGCGGACATGCAATGGCTGCTCGGAGAAGAAACGGAGTTCTGGCGCAAAGTGGAGCGGCGGGAAATGCCCGCAATGGTCCTGACGCTTTGAGCTTATGAAAAATTAAAAAATACAAGGAGCTTTCTTAAAATATGATTTGCAAGATTTGTTACTACAATCCCGGCGTGGACGCTTACACGAGCCGCCGGTATACCTACAAGACGAACCTTCCCCTCAAAGTGGGCGATAAGGTCATTGCCCCGACGAGCAAGGGCGAAAAAAACCGCGCACTCGTCATGGAGGTTGATCTGCCCGAGACGGTCATTGACGAGCAGTGGGCTGACCGCGTTCTTTCCATCACGGAATTTGACACGGAGGGAGGCGTCGAGGCGTGAATCAGGTGGAATTCCGACTTGTTACAGACCTGGAGGCGGCAACGCCGCGAACGCTGGAAGCAAATTTCGACGAGGTGCGCGCGTGGCTGACGGAGGCTCTGGAGCCTTACCGCAGTCTGGCCATCACGGAGGAAGCGATATCCGACGGCAAGGCGGCACGGGCGAAGATAAACCGGCTTTCCAAGGCCATCAGCGACCAGCGCATCGCCGTCAAAAAGCGGTATTTGGAGCCTTACACGGAGTTTGAGGCCAAGGCCAAGGAGCTTTGTGCTATCTGCGACGATGCTTCCGGGCACATCGACACGCAGATAAAAGAGATCGAGGAGCGCCGCAAGCAGGAGAAGCTGGAAGGGCTTCGGGCGTATTTTCAGGAAAAGACCGATCAGGCGGAGGGCTGTCTGACGTGGGACGATGTTTTCAATCCGAAGTGGGGCAACGCCGGATTTGGCGTCGAGGCGGCGCAGAAGGAGATTGACACGCGCATTTCTGCCTGTGAGGCGGATATGGCGGCGATCCGGGAAATGGACAGTCCCCATCAAGCGGCGCTTATCGCACACTACATAGCGACGCACGACATAGGCGCTGTTATCCGCAAGGATGCGGAGCTGAAGCGCGTGGAGGCGGCCGAACAGGAGCGCAGAGCCGCACAGGAGGCCGCGCGGAGGGAGACAGAGAGCAGACGCGCCGAACAGGAGCGCATGGAGCGCGAAAGATCGGCGGCGCAAGCGGAGGAAGAAACCGTTGAGATCGATATGGTTGTCAACGAGGAAGACGATACGCCGCCTTTGGACGTGGACGAGCCGAAGAAGGAGCCGGAGAAGCCTCTGAATCAGGTGGATTTCCGCGTGTGGGCGACGGATGCACAGCTTGGACTTCTCGCTCGCTTTCTGCGGGAAAACGGCATTAAGTACGGCAGGGTGATATGACATGCGGTTTGTTTTTGCGATAGACCCCGGCAACACGGAAAGCGCCTATTGCATTATCGACGCGGATTCCCTGCAGCCCATTGAATTTGCAAAACTGGACAACGCAGTGCTTGCGGAGCGCCTTTCCCGTTTTGGGGGATATGACTGCATTATCGAGCGCATTGCCTCCTACGGCATGGCGGTGGGCCGGGACGTGTTCGAAACCTGCGAGTGGGTAGGCCGGTATTCACAGATTGCAGAGGACAACACAATGGCGGTCAGCTACATCTACCGCAAGGAGGAAAAACTGCACATATGCGGCAATCCGCGCGCCAAGGACGCGAATATTCGACGGGCGCTTATTGATCGGTTTGCAAAGCACGACCTGAAAAACGGCCGCGGGACGAAAAAAGACCCGGATTGGTTTTACGGATTTAAGGCAGACTGTTGGGCGGCCTATGCGGTTGGCCTGACGTGGATAGAGACGATATTGAGAAAGGGAGGCTGAAAGGACTATGTATCTTGGCGATCACAAGCTTGGCGGAGCTGTTATCAGCGCGACGATCTGCCGCTTTTCTGCGGTCGGCACGCGCCCCCTTACGGAGGGCAATTACAGAATCCGCATAGAGGACACGCATATGTACGATACGCAGGAGCGGATCAATAAGTGTCTGAATTGCCAGCACGAGCGCTGCGTTGACTGTCTGTGTGTTCCTCGCCGACGCAATGCGAACGTTGGACAGAAAGGAAGGCCGCCTGCCGTCGATCTCGACAGACTGCGCGAAATGCTCGTCCTCAAGATGCCGAAAAGCGAGATCATGGACAAACTGGGCGTTTGTGAGGCTACCTATTACCGCTACCTTCGCATGGCAAAGGGAACAAAAAAATGAAACATTTGGGTGATATTACGAAAATCAATGGCGCGGAGATCGAACCTGTCTGGTGTGTGTATAAGCTCACCTCCCCGGATGGGCTTATTTACATCGGGATGACAAAGAACTCAATTTCGAAGCGCATAGAGTGCGGCTACCAACACAATGACCGCTTGCGTGAAGCTGGCAGGAAATTTGGGTGGCGTAATTTCAAGCACGAAGTCTTGGAAAGCGGCCTTTCATACAAGGAAGCCCAGGAAAGAGAGAAATACTATATTGCGCTCAACGATGCAACAACCACCTCCAAAGGGTACAACCTGTCGTTGGGAGGGAAAAGCACTTTCCAAGGCTTACGCCATTCAGAAGAAACACGCAAGAAAATGGCGGATGCACAGCGTGGGAAAGTAGTTAGCGAGGAAACGAAAAAACGGTTGAGCGAAGCAAACAAGGGGAAACACTGCGGCATACTTAGCCCAATGTATGGTAAGCCAAAAAGCCCGGAGACAATTCAAAAACAATACGATTCGCATCGGTTTCAGATGAAAGCCGTCGTACAAATGACAAAAGATGGCACTTTCGTTGCAGAGTATTGCAGCGTAAACAGCGCGGCGCGAAGCGTAGGAACGAGTAAGCAGGCTATCGGTTGTTGCTTGAGAGGGAAAAGCAAATCTTGCGCTGGATATGTTTGGAAGTACAAGGGGGTGATTTAGGTGAAACATTTAGGCGATATTACGAAAATAAATGGGGCAGAGATTGAACCCGTTTGGTGTATTACAGGTGGTTCACCTTGTTAGACAGGACCTTAGCATCGCCGGGAAACGCGCCGGTTTGGCGGGAGCGCGAAGCGGCCTGTTTATGGAGCAGGTACGCATCGTAAAAGAAATGAGGGAGGCGGACAAAAGGAATGGACGGACAGGTGACATGGTCAGACCTCGGTATCTCGTGTGGGAAAACGTGGTCGGCGCCTTTAGCAGCAACAAAGGAAAAGACTTCGCAGCCGTGCTCGAAGAGATCATCAAAATCGTCGAGCCGGAAGCCCCCGGTATTGAAGTGCCTGAAAAGGGCTGGCCTACCTGGGGGGGCTACCACGATGAAGTGGGAGGACGATGGAGCGTGGTGTGGCGAACTCACGACGCGCAATACTGGGGAGTACCCCAACGCCGCCGTCGTATCTCGGTTGTCGCAGATTTTGGAGGAGACGCCGCATCCGAAATACAATTTGACCGCGAAAGCGTGTCTGGGGATATTGCGGAGAGCGGAGAGGCGGGGGAAGGATTTGCCGAAGCTGCTGAAGCAGGTGCTTCTTATGCAGTCCGCATCAGGGGGGGCTGTGACGGAGGAGGAAAAGGCGCGTTAGTGCAGACGGAGAAAAGCGGAACGCTGGGCACGGGGAACGATCAGACGATATTCTGCATGGCCACACAGCAGGGCGGCGCAGAACTGCGGACAGACGACCGCGCGCCAACACTGACCGCAGCAGCGGGCATGAGCGGCAACAACCAGCCGGTTATTTGCATCAAGGGCAACGCTATTGACCGCAACACAGCGCAAAATGGCGCATGGTGCCGAGAAGATAAGAGCTACACGCTGGACGCAACAGACCGGCACGGGGTGCTATGCGCTAGGTTCAAGGCCGGACAGGGCGCACAGGCGGGCGGAATTGGGTACGGCGAGGAAGTGGCGCCCACGCTGGCGGCGGCACCCAGCGGGACAAACCAAACCCCAGCAGTGGTTGCGCTGGACATGACACACGCCTGTGACGTCATCCGCGAGTGTGGGGAGCAGGCCCCGGCGTTGCAGGCTCGAATGGGGACAGGCGGAAACCAAGTGCCGCTAACGTTCCAGATGCAGGGATTTGGAGATTACCGCTCTGGAGAAGTTGCAAGCAGTTGCAAGCAAAGAGATTTTAAGGACAGCACAGACCTTGTGTGCAGTTCCGTAGACTGCCGCAATTTTCGAGAGGGTGGAGAAGTCAACGGGACGCTGCAAGCCAAAGAAAGCGGAGGCCAGAGCCTGAATCTGAACAATACGGTCCGACAGAACATGGTGGTGCGCCGCCTTACTCCGCTTGAATGCGAACGGCTGCAGGGCTTCCCGGACGGATGGACCGACATCGGCGACTGGACAGACAGCAAGGGGAAAAAGCACAAGGCGGCAGACAGTCCGCGTTATAAGGCGCTTGGAAACTCGATCGCGCTTCCGTTCTGGCAGTGGATGTTCGGGCGAATGGCAAAGTATCTGCCGGAAAACGCGACGCTTGGGAGCCTGTTCGACGGAATAGGCGGATTCCCGCTGACGTGGCAAAGGATCCATGGAGAAGGCTCCGTCCGCTGGTCGAGCGAGATCGAAGAATTCCCGATGGCGGTGACGAGGTTGCATTTCGGCACTGAATAAAAACTTACAAACAGGAGGAATATCATGAAAGCTACGAATGGAATACTGACTGCGAATAAGCAGCCGAAATTCTCGGATTTTATTACAGGCGAATCGGCGCAGGGGCTTATCCGGCGCGCGACCGCTACGCCGGATCGAGCCGCGCGGATCACTGCCAATCTTATCAGTGCGGTTTCCGGCTCGCAGAAGCTGCGCGAGTGCGAACCGGCCTCGATCCTGTCGGCCGCTCTTCGCGGAGAGGCCATGAATCTGGATCTGGCGCTGGGGCAGTTTGCGGTTGTCCCCTACGGCAAGAGCGCGAATTATCAGATAACGGCCAAGGGCTACAAGCAGCTCGCCATCCGAAGCGGTCTGTACGACGACTTCGACGTTTTCGACGTAAGAGACGGGGAGTACAAGGGACGTGACCCGCGAACGCGTCAGCCTATCATCAAGTGGATCGAGGACGACGACGCGCGCGAGGAGCTGCCCATCGTAGGCTATTACGCCTATTACGTCCTCAACGCGCAGTACAACCACTTTTTCCGAAGCATTTACTGGACATACGACAAGATACTGCGGCACGCAGACCGCTATTCCAAGGCGTTCAGTTTGGAAAAATACAAAAAGCTGCTGGCCGGGGAGCTGAGCATGGAGGAGGCCGAAAAACTCCGCGCGGGAACGCCCTGGTACGACGATCCGAACTCTACCAGCGCCATGAAAATGGCCGCAAAGACCCTCGTTATTCAGATATTGGGAGACGGCATCGCCCCTCTGTCCACAGAGCTGCGGCAGGCCGTAGCGAACGACGAGGCGCAGGAAAAGGAGAACGACTTCATCCCGGCGTCCTCTGTTCCCTCCCGCGGCGCGGATGTGATCGAGATCGACGCGGAGACCGGCGAGGTGCTGGATTCGGCTGACACACCGCACAAGGCCGAAAATCGCCCCGCAGACGCAAAGAAAGCAAAAGGGGTAAATACACCCGCCGAAAAGAAAAAATTCCAGCAGAGAGCCGCAGGGGACGCGACAGAGGCGGTTGAGGCAAAAAGTGCCTACACTGATGAGCCGCCCGTCTATACGGACGACGACGATCCCTTTGCACGGTTTTCGCAGGAGTAAGGCGCTATGGGAATCCTTTCGAGCAAGATTGTGACGGACCCGGAAACGGGATACCGAAGCTGTGACATGATCCTGTGGGGGGAGGTCTCGCGTGATGCGAGCCTCTCCTACACGCGGAACAAAAACGCGCCGAAGGTCGAGTTCGGCGTCCGCTACGGTGACAAGAAATTCATGAATGTGACGGCGATAGGGGACTATCCCCAGACGGCGATTGCCTCGCGCATGGAAAAAGGCGATTTTGTCATTTGCGCGGGACTTTGGGAAGAGCGCAGCTACAAAAACCGAAACGGAGAACAAAAAACGTGGTGCGAGCTGAAGGTGAGCGCGCGGTTTTACGGCTATATCAATCCGATGGGACAGGTTGCCGCCGTGGACATGGAGCAGGCGGAGCAGGAAGGGCCGGTCGCCTCGGCGCTGGGAGACTGGCAGCAGATCCCCGACGACGATGACGAGGGAGAACTGCCGTGGTGACAAAATGCATAAAAATTCATTGGATGGGAGGGATAGAAGGATGAAGATCGTTTGCAAGGACTTGAAAGAATATACAATGCTGGTAAAGCAGTGCATGGCCGGTGCTTTTTCCGACTACTGCGGATACTGCATTCTGCGCAATCTTTGCGGGAACGATGATAAACAAGAAGACTGTGACATATCGGCTTTTCTGACGATTGAAGGGGGAGACGATGATGAGCGACACTGATACTCCCGTCGAATGGGTAAAGATTACGACCAATATGTTTGACAACAGGAAAATACGCTTTCTTCGTAAACTCCCGGAGGGAAACAACATTGTCCTGATTTGGGTCATGCTCTTGACACTAGCCGGACGGTGCAATGCTGGCGGAATGATTTTTCTTTCAGAAAACATACCGTACACAAAGAAAATGCTGGCAAACGAGCTTGATTTTGAGGAATCCGTCGTCGATGTCGCGCTTAGAGCCTTTGCTTCCCTCAACATGATTACCGCTGACGGAGATTCGTTCCTGATAACGAATTGGGAGGAATACCAGAACGTTGAGTTCATGGATAAAATCCGAGAGCAAAACCGCATCCGAAAGCGAAACCAGAGAGCGAGGCTTGCAGAGCGACTTTCCGCTTCTGTCGGTCAAGACAAAGATGACGATAAGCCTATGTCACGTGACAGTCACGTGACGGTCACACAAATGTCACGCATAGAGAATAGAGATATAGAGAATAGAGATATATATATATTATCTTCATCCAGTACTAACGTACTGTCTGAAGCTAATATTTGCGCAGAGCTGCAAGGCAACTCTACGCCAGCCATTATTCTCAACGACAAAACGCCGTACAGAGCGACGGACGAGGACATAGCGCTGTGGAAGGAATGTTACCCTGCCGTGGACGTGGAGCAGGAGATGCGGAAGATGGCCGCATGGAGCGATGGGAACCCGAAGCTTCGGAAAACGAGGAAGGGAGTGCGCCGGTTCATAACCAACTGGCTCGCCAGAGCGCAGGACGAGGCGGGACGCTACGGAAGGACGGCGGCACCGACGAACGCCTTCGGGACGTATCACCACAACAGCAAAGCCTACAAATGCGCGGCGTATCTCAACCGAAAGCTTGGCGAGAACGTGGCGCAGTATGTTCCGGCGGAGGAATCGGTCGTTCAGCGCTGGGCGGCGGACTTCGATGCCTTGAGCCGGTCGGATGGTTACGACATGGCCGTTGTGGGCGAGGTGCTGGCTTTTGCCATGAAGGACGATTTCTGGCGCGACAAGATACCGGACGGACGGAAATTCCGCGATAAATTCACAACGCTGCTGGCGCAGATGGAAGGGAAGGGTGCCGATGGATGATCTGAATCCGGCGCAGGATCAGCGGGTGATCGACTACGAATACTGCGTTATCGGCGCGCTTTTGATCGAGCCGGGCGTCATGAAAAAGCTGGCGCCCATTGTTTCGCCGGATGATTTCAGCATAGCGCTTTGCGGCCGGGCCTTCGGCTGGGCCAAGGAGGCGCACGACAAGGGAAGACCCTTCGATGCGGCCATCTGCGCGGAAATGCTGGAAAAGGACATCGGCAAGGAGGACGCGACGCGCCTGATCCAGAGCTGCATGGACATGACGCCGACGGTCGTAAACGCGCCGTACTACGCCGGAGAGATACGCAGGCAGGCCGATCTTCGCCGACTGCGGGAGGCGATTTACGAGCTGGGGACGGAAAAGGAGGATCCGAAAGACCTTGCCGCGACGGTGAGCGAGGTTTGCCGGAAGTATCTGGAGACGGAGAGCGCCGGGGGACTGAAAACGCTGACGAACGTGCTGTATCAGTACTGCCAGATCAAGACACAGGAGCAGGACGTCATACGCATAGACACGGGCTTTCGGAGGTTTGATTCGATCTTCAAGGGCTTCTGGGGCGGTCAGCTTTGCATCCTTGGCGCACGGCCGGGCGTAGGCAAGTCGAGCCTTGCCGTGGATCTTGCACGGCGGGCGGCGGCGGCCGGGCATAAGACCGTTATCTACTCGCTGGAAATGACGGACAACGAGATCGCCGAGCGCATGATAAGCCGGTACGGTCCGGGACTGGGAGAGCTGATCGACATGAAAACGGACAAGCAGGACCCGGCCTTATGGCAGAGCATCGTGGGAAGCTGCGGGAAGCTGAGCAAGCTGCCGCTGTACATAAACGACAATCCGCGTATGTCCGTGGCCAAGATACGGGCGGAGCTGCATTCGATGCAGGATGTGCATTTCGTGGTTGTGGATTACCTGACGCTTATGCAGAGCGAGAAGAAATACGAAAAGCGCTATCAGGAGGTCGGGGCGTTTACGAGGGATCTGAAGCTTCTGGCAAAGGAGATGAAGATACCGATACTGGCGCTTTCGCAGGTGAGCCGGAATCAGTCCAGCAGCGGCGCGCCAAGCCTGCGCGATCTGCGCGAATCGGGAGACATCGAGCAGGACGCGGACAAGGTTATTTTCATCTGGGACACGGAGCTGGGAGACGAGGACTGTCCGACGCTTGGCGTCCGCATTGCGAAAAACCGGCGCGGCGGAAAGGGGGATGTGTATATGCGCTTTGACGGGGCGCACATGTCGTTTTACGAGACGGAAAAGCCGGACGGGCTGGACGTGACCGGCTCGAGAGGGCGCCGCGGCGGGGACGGTCCCTATGACGGATGAGCGGCAAAACAGGCCGGGGCGGCTGAAATGTCCGAACGGGCATGTGATCGGGAAGATAGCGGCGGACGGGAGCCTTACGAGCCGCCGTCACCAGAGAGAGATCCACGTCGTTCCGCCGCCGGGAGAGCGCATTTTCGTCTCCATACGCTGCGAGCACTGCGGCGCCGTCGTGGAGAAATGGTTACAAAAACCAGCGGAAACGCCGGAAAATCCGCGATAAAAAGTTACAGGATGTAATCAATCGTTGAAAACGACATCATCCGGCGATATATTTACGGCGAGGAATTAATTTCCGAAAGAAAGAAATTCCGACGTACCTCCGGCACTCCGGCTTCGGCCGGGCGGAGGCTTTTACAAACGGCACACTACCGTGCGGGCATATCGCTTCCGGGGAAGGTATTGGATTTACCTTCTTCGGCGCGAGCCTAGCCGATAGTGTGCCGCTTTTTGTTTTTTTCAGGATTTTTGCGGAGGGATTCGATGCCGAGAACGAAAACGGAAAAGGCGAATACGGACTACGAGGCGGAAGTGGAAAGGGTCGAGACGGGCAAGAAGCCGGGCACGGCGCGGCAGCGCGCCCGATGGGGCAGCGGCGGGACGAAAAACCCCTACAACGACGACGATTACGACGAGCTTGACCGCATATTCAAAGCGCTTTCCAGCGACCTGGTATCTTCGGGCGGCTTGACGACCAAACAGGATTTCATCCTGCAGAACTGCGCGAAATGGACGCTGGAGATGCAGAAAGCGACGGAAAACCGCGCTTTCGATCAGGCGAAAAGACTGAACGACCTGATTCAGTCCAATCTTTCTTCCGAGAATCTGCGCAAGAAAGACGCCAAGCCTGTAGAGGACGTTCGGATAGACAGCATCGTGGACAAACTGGAAAAAGTGGGACTGCTGAAAGACGGAAAGCAGTGCTCGCCGGACAGGATGTTCGAGATCCTTTTCGGGCGGCCGCCGAAATACGCCTACACGAAGGATGCGGCGGAAAAGGTACTGCTGTCCATCATAAACCGCACGAGGTCAAACGACGGGCTTCCCGAATTTGCGGTTTTGCCGGAGGAGGACCGGATCGAGGACGAGCTTGGCGAGTTTGCGAAGGAGCCGAACGCGGCGGAAAAGGAAGCCTACGCGAAGCTGGGGCTTATCAGGGATTCCAGAAACGGGTGATGTGCTATGTCGAGACGGTCCGGGAAGGTGTTTTCCGCTTCTACGGGGTGGATTGCAAAACGGGACACAGAGACGCGGGACTATGACGACTACGCCAATGCATGGTGGGCTTTTCTGATCTGGACGTTCCGCTGGTTTCCAGACAAGATGTACGACCTGTTCCGGGACGAAAACGCTGACTACAAAAACGAGGAGCTTGTACAGCGCGTAATGGACAGAGCCTACGCCCGGTACAGCGACGTGGCGATAACAGGCACACGAGGCGTTACAAAGACGAACACAAAGTTCAAGTATGCCATGAACAACGGCCTTGTATGGCCCGGAACACACAGCGCTTATTACGGCCCGAGTTACAAACAGATGGCGACGATAGGGAGCAAGGCGTTCCGACAGATAGAGCATGACTATCCGGCGATTGCGAAGCAGTGGCGTGTTACCGCCGAGAGCAAGGACGACTTCAAGATCGAAACGGACATGGGCAGCTCGTTTTACATAAGCGCCATGCGAGGCGACAACATCCACGACGTAACGGCGGAGGAATTTGCGCAGGAGGAGGCACCTGCGTTTGACTTCAACGAGTATACGACCGTTGTTTTGCCGGCCGTCCGACTGAGGCACAACGTTCAGGGAGCGCCAGACCCGAATTACGTTCCGTTTAAGAATCACTCGATAACAAGTGCCGGTAGGAAGCAAAATCAGGCGTTTCAAGTGCGGTGCGACACGATGAGGGCCATGCACAACGGCGAGAGTGCCTTTGCGGTGGATATCCCGTGGGAAGCGGTCATCCTGCAGCAAATGCGGCCTTATTCGTGGGCGATGAAGCTGAAAAAGAAGCTGACGCCGGAGCGCTGGATGCGCGAGATGGAGAGCCGCTACACGGGAGCCGATGAGTTTCCGATCATTACCGACGAGACGCTGACGGAGAGCCAGAGCCTTATGTGCATGGAGCGGCAGCACATATGCAAGTACCCCGACATGAAAAACGTCAACCCGGAGGATGTGACGTACATCGTCTGCTACGACGTTTCCTACGAGGACGGCAAAAAGAACGCGCGCTGTGCCTGCGGCGTTTGGAAGCTGACAAAGCAGTCCGAGTTCGTAAAGCGGGATCGCTATCTCAAGCAGCTCGTATGGATGGACGACTGGCCGCCCCCGGACAACGCCATGATACAGGCGCGGAAGGTCAAGGACGTATGGAACCGCTTCCGGCACGACGGCGGCAATGCGACCTATATCGTGATAGACGGCTGGCAGTACGGCAAGGCGGTCATTGAAAACCTGATGATGGATCTGGGGGACGGGCTTCCCCCGCTGTGCATACTCAACCACGAAGAATACACGGAGGCGGAGCTGCCGGGCGCCATCCCCGTTATCTATCCCATCAAGGCGGGCGGCGTGGGTGTGACAGACCCGGATGCGGAGATGATTCGATACGCCCAGATACAGTTTGACAACCACAACATTCAGCTTCTGACCATGAACGCCCGTGAGGGCGTGGACGCTTACAAGAGACTGCATCGGATAAAGCACGACCAGATGGACTATCGGATCGTGATGCCCTATCAGCAGACGAGGAAGCTTTGCGGGCAGATACAGAACCTGCGCGGCGTTCCGGCAAGCTCGGGCATAAAGGAGCAGCGCATTTCCAAGGCGATACAGCGAGACAGCTGGTCGGCCATCAAATACGGCCTGCGGCTGTGTCAGATCCTCGAAAAAGAGGATTACCTGCAGTCGAAGCAGCCGAAGGGAGACTGGGGCGAGATCCTGGCCCGGTACAAAAACCAGCCGGTCATCGGCGGAGAAGTGGCCGGAGGGAAAAAGCGCGTTGTGACAAGAAGAAGCGGAGGAAGGATCTTTTGAGCGAGGGGACGGGAAAAACGAAATACCGGCTTTACGCCATGCAGACAAAGGCCGACACGCCTCAGAGGCTTGAAGGATATCGCTTCGGCCGCGTGACGCCGGGCTACACGCTGCTTTACACGGACGGCGAGGGGCCGGAGGACAGCATAGAAGTGGCCGGAGAGGATCTGCGGCGGCTGAGCGCGGCGGACGAGAGCTGGCTGGCCGACTGCAACGTGGCGCTTTTGTTTGAAAAGACGGCGGAAAACGAAGGATCGTTCTCCGCCCGCATGGAGCGGATGATACAGCGCTTCTCGGAAGAGCTTGAAAAGGAGGCGGCGGGGCATGGAACTGAATGAGGAACTGCGAAGGGCCAGCTTTCAGAGCCTGCCGCAGCTTTGGAAAAAGTTTGAGACGCTTTCGGCGCAGTACGGCGATATGCCGGCCGAGGGCATTATAAACGCCTTTGTGAGAGCCAACGGCGGCTACAGCATGGGCGGGGACAACCCCTACATACAGAACCGCCGTGTAAAGGCGATATCGAGCCTGCCGGGCGATTTTACAAAGGATCAGGTGGGCGAGATGCTGCGCCGCCCGGACGAAAACGAGCGGCCCTTGCGCTCGGTTGAGCACGGCCTTGAATACACGGCCTATCCCCTGCTGCACATGCGGCATGTGTACCAGAACGTCATGACCTATCACAGCGCGGTCACGCCGCTGTATGTGGAGGAAGCCGACGCGAAAAAGGACGAATTCCGCCGGGAATGGCGTCTGCTGGAAAAGATACGGGCGGAGCTTGACCTGCCGTCGAACGGACACCAGATCGTAGGGCAGGTGCTTCAGGAGGGCAAGGTATTCTACTATCCGCGCGTTTCGGTCGATAAGGCGCACAACCGCGTAAACCACGCATTCATGCAGCAGCTCCCATCCGACTGGACAAAGATAGTTGGCTTCAACAACAAGTCCAAATACACGCTCATGTTCAACATGATGTATTTCATGCAGCCGGGATGCACTCCGGCGCAGTTCGGCGATCTGTTTGACGACTATCTGGATATTTTCTACTCCGTCACGCAGCCGGGCGCGCCGAAGGGGGCCGGAAGGAGCTTTGTTTACGCCTCGCGCGGGAACGTGGATCTGGCGGCTCTGCGGAAAAAGAGGGCGGCCGGGGAGATCGCGCCGGACAGGGAGCCGGACGTGTATTACCAGAACGGACGCTGGTTTTACTGGGTGACGCTTCCGATAGACCGGGTATTCACCTTTGAAGCGGACGACGCCGTGAGGACGGCGATCAGCCCCTTTACCGGGCTGTTTTTGTCGATGATACAGCTTGCGCAGTACGAGCAGGTACAGCTTGAGCTTGTGCAGAATCCGCTTGTGAGCCTGCTGTTCGGTGAGATACCTTACCGGGACGAGAAGAAAGCCTCGCAGGACGACCCGTACCGGCTTTCCTTTGCGGGTATCAAGATGTTTGAAGCGCTGTGGTATCAGATGCTGGCGGCGAACAGCACAGGAGGCATCGGCATTTACATGGCGCCGCTGGAAAACATGCAGCTAAAGCAGCTTGCCGAAGCGCCGAGCGCGACGAATATCAGCTCGGCGGGCTATGCCTACACGATGGCAAAGGCTGGCGTGAGCGCCATTATCCCCAGTTCGGACGATCCGCGCGTCGGCATGGCGCAGATATCGCTTCAAATCGAAAGCCGCTTCCCGCAGCTCGTTTACAGGGGCTTTGAGCGTATGTTCAGGTGCCTGATCGAGCGGCTGAACCTGAAATACGAATGGCGCTTCACGATGTTTGGAGACATTGCGACGGACAAGGAGGACGAGGAAAGCGCCCGCAAGGGCATGACGCTCGGCATTTTGCCGGACACGGTGAAATACCTCGCCATCCACGATTCGAGCCTGCTTGAGGATATGAGCGTATCGAACGCCGTGCTTGCTCTTGGGATCATGGACAAGCGCCGTCCGCTCGTTACGTCGTACAGTGCGAAAAACCCGGATTCCGGGCTTCCGCCGGAGGCGAAGAAGGAGCTTGACCCCGGCGGACGTCCCTCCAGCGAGGGAGCGACGACGAGCGACGGGAACGAGACGGACATAGATCAGGGGAAACAGGGCGATTAAATACGGCGCGGCCGGAGCCTGAACGATTTAAGAAGGGGGCTTTGCTTTTATGCTGGCGGACTTTGAGATCATCACGCACAAATTCACCGACAACGAGGACATAACCATCATTCCCGTTTCCGACGTGCATCTGGGCGCGAGGGAGTGCTACGAAAAGGAATGGGAGGCGTTCTGCAAAGGGCTTTTGGAGCGGCCGAACACCTATCTTATCCTTGTCGGCGACATGATTAACAACGGCATAAAAACGAGTGTTACGAACGTTTACGAGGAAACGATACGGCCGCGCGACCAGAAGATACGCATCGCCAAATCGCTCGAGCCGATAAAGAGCCGGATCCTTGGCATCGTTTCGGGCAATCACGAGCGGCGGAACCGGGACGTGGACGACGACCCCATGTACGACATTGCGTGCAAGCTGGACATTGAAAACCTGTTTCGGGAGAACATGGCCTTTATCAAGCTCCAGTTCGGAAAGCGCCGTTCCTCCGGCGAGACGAACCCGGTTTACATGCTGTGCGCGTCCCACGGACACGGCTCGTCGATCTACACGGGCGCGGCGGCGACAAAGGCGGAGCGCTTCGGAATGGCGATAGACGGCATCGACTGTCTGATCGTGGGGCATGTACATAAGCCGATGAATTACCCGGTCGGGAAGCTGCGCGTGAACCGATACAACAACAACGTGAAGGTCGTGCCCTGGTATTTGGTGGTGTCAACGTCGTGGCTTGGCTATTCAAGCTATGCGGCGCAGAAGCTTTTGGCCCCGACGGCGTTTTCCTTGCAGGAGATACGTCTTTGCGGGAGCAAAAAGCAGATCAGCGTTACGCAGTGAACGCAGCGGAGGCCGGGATATGAGCGTTATTTTTTGCGCGCACGAATACAACGGAGAGCCGGAACTGAGAGAACGCTACGAGAGGATCGTGGCCGAGACGCAGGAAAGAGACGGGGAAAACACCTATGTTTCTCCGCTGTCTCTGGCGGCGGCCTACGACGTTCTGGCGGAAAAGGACTGGACGTGCCGCGTGACGGAATTGATGGAGATATGCGACGGCGTGCTTGTGATCGGGCAGCCGGAGGAATCGGTGAAGCAGGCGATAGCAAGGGCGGAAAAGCTTCGGATGCCCGTGCGGTACGCCGATTCAATAGAAAACGAGGATATGTATCGCTAGCACAGGGGAGGGGTTTTCAAATGGCCCGGATGGAAGACGTTTTCGACTATAAGACGGGCGGCTTTGCGGCCGTCAGGGATGCCGCGAGAGAGGCCACGGGCGCGTATCAGGACGCGGCGCGTGGTCTGGACACGCTCAAGGAGTGGGTCTTGATCGAGATGGGGATGCCGAACACGGCCGGGGCGATCCACGCGCTGGCGCACGAGCAGCCGAAGCGCTTTGACCGGCTGGGAGACATCCTGCATCAGAGACACATTATGCAGCTTTATCCCGCGACGGCGGAATACACCGTGCGGCCGGAGGATCTGGACGGCGTTTTTGAGCAGGTGATCGGCCTGCTGGAGCGCATAGAGGCGGCTTTGCGCCTTTGCGTGCAGACGGCGGACGAAAACGGGCTGTATGCCCTGGGGCGTGCGTTTGAAAACCTTGAGATGGAAAACAGCGCCAGCTACGAGAAGTTTATGTATGCGTGGCAGATGTATTCCCGCAACGACATGAGCGCGACCAGTTTTGAAAACTGGATAGCGCGGCTTTTTGACACGAAGGGAGGCGGCGGCGATGCCGATGGCGACGAAAGCAGGTAAGACGGAGGCGTTTCGCGGCGAGATACGAGTTCTGCGCCGTCTGTCCACGTATGAATTCGGCGTGGAGCTGCGCGTTATGCGGGAGGGTAAAAACCGCAACGACTGGGATTACCGCAATCTCGCCGAGCACTATCTGAGCTTTGTGGGCCAGCCCATCCTCGTGGCTTACGTTCATCCGAACGACCCCGGAGACGGGCACAACATGCGGGAAAAGCTCGACCCGAAGACGGGCGAGATTTATTACAGCTTCACCGACGGCACGGCGGAGCGCATTGTCGGAACGCTTTCCGACGATCCGAAGGACTTTACCCTTGTGGAAAGGGATGGTCATACATGGCTGGATGCCAAAGGCAGGCTTTTCGCGTTCTACGCAAAGGAACTCGTGGACTACATCGTGAAACAGGGCACGATGGAGGTTTCCGCGGAGACCGAAGTGGAGGAGGACCCGGAGGAACCGAATGTTTTTTACAACTGGGTCGGGATCGGCGTGACGATTCTTGGAAAAGACGTTCAGCCGGCCATTCCGGGAGCGCGGATAAAGGCCATGGCCGCACTGAAGAAGGAATTTAATCAGGTAAAGCTTCGCGCGGCGTCTTATCGGGCCAATGAGGCCGAAAAACAAGCCAGAAAAACAAAAAATCAAGGAGTGAAAAAAAGTATGAACAGACAGGCACTTGCGCGTCTGGCTCCTAAGTTCGAGGGCTATCGCATCGTCGGGCTGTCTGAGGACGGCAATCATGTGGCTCTCATGGACGATAAGGGCGGCGCGTATGAGTACACCTTTCTCGCCGAGGACAACGGCGCGGTCGTTCCGACGCGCATCCGGGAAATCTCCCTCTGCGCGTTTATCGGCGAGGGCGACGAGGCGGTGACCGTGGACGCGGACGCCATCTATGAGATCGGCTTCAATGCCGCCTCGCAGGAGAGCGGCGACGTTCACGAGCTGACCGAACGCCTCAACGCGGCCAACGAGACCATTACCCGGCTGCAGCAGGCCGAGCACGAGCGGCGCGTGAACGAGGTCAAGGACACGCTCAAGCGCACGCTTTCGGAGATCCGCGTGGCCTCCCACGAGGGGGACGAGGATCTGTCCGGCGAGATGGACCGCCTTGCTGCCAACGCCGAGCAGTACGCCGCGATGGAGGACGAGGGCCGCTTTGTGGGCGCGGAGCGTGCCCGCCGCGACCTGATGGCCGTCAAGGGCGAGAAGGACACCGTTCGCGCCAACGAGCTGGCCGCGCGCCGGAAGAATTCCTTTGCGTGGTCGAACGGCGCCGGCGGCTCCGAGGGCGACGACGGTATTGCCGGGATGCTTTCGCGCATCAACGGCTGATTTACAGATAAGGAGTGTGACACACAATGGCTTTTATTGCGAATACCGCGTTTGGGCAGCGCATCTCCAACCACGAGTTTGAGAGCACTGCCAATATCACCGGCAAGTATCAGGCTTCCAGCGCGGACGCCGACTGCTCTGCCGGTCTGCTGTGCGTGCGCGCCACGCTGATGGCGAACGAGGGCTACACCGGCATCAACAACGACAACACCTGGGTCATGAACGCCGCCGGTGCGAGTGATCTTGCCCAGAAGGGCATCTACGCCTGCAACCCCGGCAACGTCAACACCATCGTTGACCCTGCCACCGGCGCGAAATACAAGGTCGGCAGCAATACCCTCGGCCTCGGCATCCCTGCCGGCGACCGCGACACGTTCACGAAGATCTTCTTCAACAACGACAACGTGTATCGCTTCGGCGTGGGCAACATCAACGGCACGATTGGCAGCAACACCATTTTCACGATCGCGGCCGGTATGCTGGTCCCCGCTTCTGCCGCGCCCACGGCGAACGGCGCGCCCTATTTCGAGCTGGTCGGAACCGGCAAGTTCACGCAGGGCGCCTATCAGGGCTTCGATTACTACGATCTTCGCGCCTGCATGGCGGTCGGCTCGACCACCGGCGGCTGATCGAAGAACGAAAAGAAGGAGAGTGAAACATTATGGCTTTTAACTTCAACGCTTCCCGGCAGCTTTTCAACTCCGCTGCCGATGAGTTTGTCGGCGTCGAGCGTGACCGTGCCGATATCGTTACCTGCGGCCGCCTGCTTATGATGGAGCACAACGGCCGCGCCGCAAACACCATGGCCGTTCTGCGCAAGGAGGCCGAGCCTTACCGCGTTGTCCTCAACGGCGCGAAGGAGGGCGAGGCGAGCTATACCGACACCAATCGCAATCTGCAGTTCCGTCTGCTTCAGTACTGCGCCAAGCGCGCGTGCTCTCTGTCCGGCGAGACGGCGCCCGCGACCATGGACGAGTTCCGCCGCGAACAGCGCAAGTACTTCACGAACGCCACGTTCCTTGCCACTCTGGCGGGCATTATCCGCGACGTTGTGACCCCGCTGCTTCCCATGACCATGTCCAACAGCATGGGCTGGCTGGCGGAGACTGTGAACGTGCCTCTGGGCCAGACCTACGAGCTGGACGTGCAGTCCAACGACGTGTTCCTGTTCCAGGACGATTCCTGGGGCGCTTCCCGCAGCAAGCCCGCCAATCACCTGTACAGCAAGCCTATTACCATTAACCCCACCCTGCGCACGGCGAAGGCGACGGTCAAGTGGTATCAGCTTGTGGCGAACGACGCCGATCTCGGCCGCTTCTTCAACTCCATCGCGGCCGGTATGTACAGCAAGATCACGGCGCTGTGGATCAACGCGCTCGTGACCGCCTCGACCAACACGGCGTTCGTTCCCGCGGCTCTGTCCGTTACGAACACCTCTGCCAACTGGGTGACGCTTGCCTCGAAGCTGGCGATGGTCAACCGCACCTACTTCCGCAACATTATCGGCGTTGGCCATCCCGCCGCGCTGACCAAGGCTCTGCCCTCCGGCGTGACGAACGGTGCTTCCGTGGCGCTCGATTCCGCGCTGGCTACCATGCTGGGCGTTGACTGGGCGCGCTACGGCTATCTGGGCGAGTACATGGGCGTGCGTCTGATGCCCATCGAGGACGCCATTGTCCCCGGCACGCAGAACACCACCATCACGGGCATGGTTCCCACCGACAAGATTTATCTTCTGGCCACGAACGGCTACAAGCCCATCTATGTCGGCATCGAGGAAGGCACGCCCATCACCATTCAGCTCGACCCGAGCCAGACTGCCGATATGTCCATCGACATCATGGTTTCGATCTCCATCGACGCCGTACCGGTCTTTGCCAGCAAGATCGGCATCGTCACCGCCTGACGGACGGGAAGGGCACAGAACACAATGCAAAAGAGGGGCGGCTTTCCGCCCCTCGGATAAGCAGACAGGAGTATGGCCGGTGCAACTCCGGCAGTCTGAAAAAGTAAAAACAAAAGCCGTCGAACGGGAAAGGAGCTGGACAAGATGGCAAGCGAAAAGAAGAAAATGACCCCCGAGCAGAAGAAGGAATTTGCCGAGCGCATGGAGGACTCCAAAGCCAAAAAAGCGGCGGAAAAGGCCGCGAAGGAAAAGGAGATCGTCGTTAAGGCCGAGGACGTGACCGGCGTGGACGAAAACGGCAGGGAGACGCCGCTGACCGAGCTTGAGCCGTCGCTGGCGGGGCAGGAGGCATCTGTGCCTGCCGAGGGTGCCAAAGAGCCGGAGAAGGCCGAGAACGCGCCCAGAACGTATTCCGCCGAGGAAGTACAGCAGATGATCGCGGAGGGCGTCGCCAAGGCGCTGGCCCAGCAGCAGCCGCAGACCATCGTGCGCGAGGTCTCGCCGGACGTTGAGAAGGTCTATCTGCTTTGGCAGGCGGACGTCGCCGACTACAACGTGGAGGAATTCGGGCCGAACGGCCTGTACGGCTCGATCACGGGGCCGAGCGGCACGATCATGGTGCCGAAGAACGAATGGAGCCGCTTTGCCGACGAGAAGAACCGGCGGCATCTGGAGCGCCGCTGGCTGATCGTGCTTTCGGGCATGACGGACGAGGAACGAACCATGTACGGCTGCAAGTACAGCGACGGGGAGATTCTGGACAAGGGCGCCTTCGTGCGCGTTCTCGATCTGGGCGAGCAGCTTCTGACGATCTACCCGAAGCTTTGCCCGAGCCATCGGGAGATGGTGGCGCGGCGCTTTGTGGACGCCTATTACGCCGGGGACGCGAGAGCGCGCGACCGGGAGCTTATCACGGCGCTCAACCGCATCAGCCGCGAGCAGTACAAGGATCTGCCGGAAAAGGACATGCGGCGCAAGGGCGCCTTCTGGCCCATCATCGAGGGGCTGAACGCCGAGGACGATTAACAGACACAAGCAGGAGGGATAAGGCATGGGGACGAAATGGGCGGAGATCGTTTCAAACTACGCGATGCTTCTGATCGACGATATACGGCTTCAGGACGAGGCGGCGGAAAACCCGGCGGCGTTTCTGCGGAAGATGTCCATTTACGTCTCCTACGCCATTCCCCTTCTGTGCGAGCCGCCGGAGCTGCTTCCGTATCTGGAGGACGGGCTGGTGGAGCCGGTATACGACGATTACAGCTGGACGAGCACGCAGGAGAGCACGGAGCAGGAGACGGTTGTGCATACGGGGCTGACGGGCTTCGGGCTTTTCTCGTGCGTGATACGCACCGTGGACGCGGCGCAGAACGTGAGCTACACGCCGTATACGGCGGCCGCTTACGACCCGGAGACCGGGGACGTGACCTTCCCCGTGCAGAGCGCCGAGGGCATCGACTATTCGCTGGACTTTTATACGGACGGCTTCTTTGCGCAGGAGCTTTCGCGCAGCATCAAGAATCTTCTCGGTCTGGCCGTGGCCGTGGGGTGGGACGAAAGATTTAACAATACTTGGTTAAATTTCCAAATGAAGCTCCACGATAAAAGCTTTGACAACGTGAACGAATCGAACTACATGCGGGCATCGAGCGAGCGGCACAGCGCGAAGTATGCGGAGTTCTGTGCGGCGAGGAATAAATATGCACAGGATTGTGCATATATGCAGGTTGCGCCGCGTTCGGCGCGGCAGACGCGCTTTGTGTGAGGCGAGGGGTGGTGAGCGCTCTATGGCGTTGCAGGAGCACGATTACATACGCAACATCGGCATATTGGCCGGAGGGCTGACGGCGCCGCCGAAGAACGCGCCGGGAGAATACAGCTCGCGCAAGCGGCAGTATCTGGGGGCGGAAAGCACGGCCTTTGCCAAGCAGTACGCGAAGTATTCGACGGACTATTTCTCGGCAGAGGCGCAGGGGCTGGATCGAAGCGACCCTGCGGCGTGGCAGACGGTGAGCATGCGTATGGCGGACGTGATAAACCCGTCGGCCTCTATGACGCGGTACATAGACGACTACAAGATGATCCTGATCGGGGACGAGGCCATCGACTATGTTCCGCTGGGGACAAAATTCGTAACGATGGGATCGACGTGGCTGGCCGTGAACCCGGAGAACATATCCTCTGCCTACGGCACGGGAATTATCCGGCGGTGCAATGCCGTCTGGAACCATCTGGATTATTACGGGAACGTGCTTTCCGAGCCGCTGGCCATCGAAAGAACGATAGCGAACGCATCGACGCCGGACGCGCAGGACCATCTTCTGGTGGCGACGGGCTATTACAACGTAAAGTGCCAGTACAACGAGTACACGGCGCAGCTCAACGACAACAGCCGCATTATTCTCGGCAGCTCTGCCTACCGGCTTTCGGGCTTTACGGACTTCATTCAGGAGTTTACGGGCGACTATTCGAGCGTAAGGCTGGCGGAGTTCACGGCGCGCTACGAGGAACCGAATCGGGAGATAGACGACATGGAAAACCATGTGGCCGGAGGACTGGAATTTTCGTGGGAGATCGCCATTTCGGGAAAAGGAAAAACGAACATTGGCATACCGATTGTCTTGACGGCCAGCTCTGCGAGAAACGGCGAGGCGGTCGAATCCACGCAGGAGCACCCGATCTCGTATTTGTGGGAAAGCTCGGACGAGGGCATTGCCTCCATTGATGCGGACGGGAATATAACGCCTGTTTCCGCTGGAACGTGCCGGATCACCTGCCGGCTGGAACAGAATCCGGGTATAGAGGAGACGGTGACGATTGAAGTAGTGTCCGTTCCCGCAGACACGACGGTTGCTTTCGACGGGAGCGTTCCCGAGACGCTGGGAACGACGCAGACGGCAGAGATAACGGCGAGCGTGTTTCTGCGCGGCGTGGCAAGCAATATGCCCGTGATATGGGAATTTTCCGGCGCGGACGAGGCGAGCTATTCCGCCGAAGTGAACGGGAACACGGTCGTCATCACCTGCTGGGGCGCCAGCGAGACGCCCTTGACCGTGACGGCAAAATACCTGTCTTACGCCGCGGAGACGCAGATCGCATTGGAGGGCATCTGATATGCAGGAGCAGTGCCGGAACGCTTATCGGATATGGAACCGGGACGGGCTTTACTGCCGGCTGATGGACGGCAGGAGCAATCCCTATTGCGCACACACCTATTTCTGCCCGAACACGAGGCGCTGGGAGGCGCGGGGCGACTGCCCGATACGGGACAGCGAAAAGAAATCCTGAGAATCGAGAGGTATGGGAGATGGATTTTGTAAAGATCAGCGAGGAAAAGCTGCTGGCGGCCAGAACATACATGCCGCTGGGGAAAAAGATGGAGTTTGTGTCCCGCGTGGCCGCCGAATGCCTAGACCGCGTGAGCATAAGGCTCAAGGACGGAAACCGGATCGAGCATACGAAAGAGGCGACGGATCGAAAAAGCCGCTGGCTCATGGGCGCTCTGGCGGTGTATTACCTGAAAACCGGGATCGAGCCGCTCGCGGGCACGGATTATCTCATGGCGCAGGATGACTACGACCGCTGGGCCGGAGGGCATATTTTCAACCAGCTTGAGAGATTTAAGTCCAGCGCAAAGACCCGCGACCGGGCCTTTGACCTTCTGTGGGACTATCGGGACCTTGAAAAACGCCTGAACACGGAGATATACAACCTTCTTCAGGCCATGAACGACCCAATTGTGAAGCTGGGAGAGAAGCTTGCGCAGGCGGCGACGCCGGAGGCGGTTCAGGAAGCGGCGAAGGAGCTGACGGCCCTGAAAGAGCAGTTCGAGGCGCTGAAGGAAAAGGCCGGGGAAAGCCATGACTGACTATAACAGCCCGTATTACCCATACGAGAAGGTGCAGACCGGCTTTTCGACGATGGCGGGGAGCGAGGATCTAACGCATAAGATCCTGCTCTATCTTCTCGATCTGCCGGACAAGAGCGGCTACACCCCGCAGGACGACAATACGAGGCCGCGCGTGCGCTTTATTAAATATGTATGGTACGACGGCGCGCGGCCGCTGGCGCAGAAGCTTCCGACGCCGGAGCAAAAAATGAGCATTCTGTTCAACGGCGACGAGCCGGTACTGAACACGAACGAGCAGAAGCGGAAGCATCCGAAGGGCTACCGCCTGTACTGGCAGATCTTCTGGGGCCAGATGCAGACGGAGGCGAAGACGGTCGTGAAGTGCTATGTGGGAAGGAGCATCCCCCTGTCGCCTTACAAGACGCAGCTTGGCGTGACGTTTGAGATCCTGTGCAACGTCAATCAGGAGACGACGACGCGCACGGATGCCTATGCAAGAGCCTACGACATCGAGCAGTGCATCATCGAGGCGCTGCACGGAGTAAATCTGTCGGGCGTGGGCGTGATGGACTTTTCCCGGACGGCGCACGCGGACAACGGGAGCCGGGCGATCAACGACCGGTCAGGAACGATAGTAGGGCGAGAACTACACATGTCTGTTTTGTGGGCGGAAAGCGACGAGCCGAAGCCCGCATCATGGAACTAGGGGCGTTTTTTCAAACGCGCCGGGTGCTTGGGCCGACATCCTGAACAACCTGACGAGGCGCCGCTTTCGGGCGGCGCGGCCGGCACGGCGGAGAGAAAACCGTGCAATCAAATGAAAGATGGCAGGCATCTGAAAAATCGGCCCTTTTTCATGAAAATACTTGTGCATACACGGAGGACACGGCTATGGAACTTGCGCTTGCGATCATTGGAAGCGGGGCGCTTTCGGCTCTTATCTCGGGCTTTTTCAACCTGATAACCAGCGGAAAGAAGAAGAAGGGCGGCGTTACCGCCGGGACAAGGATACTGCTTTACGACCGCATCAAGTATCTGGGGCGCTCTTACCTGCGCGCCGGACACATTGCAAGCGAGGATCTGGAAGACATTATCGAAATGCACAAGGTTTACCACACCGAACTGGGAGGCAACGGCTATCTGGATTCCATCATGGAAAAGGTGAGGCGGCTGCCGATTCAGGATCAGTGAACGAAGCCGAAATACGGGAGGAGAAAATCAAATGAACGATATCCCGGTTTCCATACAAAAGGCTATCCGCCGAAACGAACCGATCACGGCGGAGGGGCTTACCCTGTACCCCATACGGGTCGCGGAAATGGAAGAATTTCAGACGGCCCGGCCTGCGCTGGACGTGATGCAGCAGGCGCTCCCTGTGCGCTTTCTGTCCATGCCCCTGCTGCAGGCGTATTACGAGATGGACGCGGAGGCTATCGCCGAGGGACGGCCGAAGCCCGGACTGTTTTACCGCGCGCTGCTGTTTCTGGCGCTCTCTTTACGGCTTGGAGAGGGCGAGGAGGCGCCGAGGCGGGTATTGCGGTTCGTGCCGAGGATGTTCCCGGAGGATCCGAAGCGCCTGAAGGCGGTCAATTTTGTCGTGTCGGGCGAGGTGTTTTCAAGCATCACTCCCGTGCAGTTCCAGCGGCTGCGCCCCATTCTGGCGGCGCAGAACGGCATCGAACTGGAAAGCGACGACGCAAACCCGGAGCTTGTGCAGGCCGAACGCGATCTGGCGCAGGCAAACGCGCCGAAGCTGGACTACTCGGCGGAGGCTCTGATCGAGGCCGTGGCCGCGCTGACGGGCACGGACGAGGCGGAGATAGACCAGTGGCCCATACGGAAGCTTCTGGCGAGGGAAAAGGCGCTTTCCCGCGCGCTGGGCTATATAGTCTGCGGCGTGGGAGAGATGCAGGGGGCAAAATGGAAAAGCGGAAACCCCTATCCTTCTCCGATCTTCGCCCGGAAAAGAGACGGGACGAGCGCGGCGCTCATGCCCATTGAAAGCTTCGCCGGAGGGGCGGCGCTGGAGGCCGTCCGACACCCGTCGGAGGCGGGCTTCGACCCGATGGCCGCCTTTGCACATCCGACTTAACGAGACAACAAAAGGAGTGAATATTGCATGATTCAGTTTACCGATAAGCGCCTTTACCTCAAGGGCACCTGTGCGTCGTATCTGCTCGATCCGAACACCGGCGCCGTGCGCTATTACACCAATAAGGGCCAGACGGCCAATCTGGAGACCTCCGTTACGATGGGGGAGATCCGCGCCGGTCTCGGAAACCCGATCTCGGCCATTATCCCGAGCGACAGCGCCGTGAACGTCAACTTTGCGGCGGCGGATTTCAGCCTGTTCGCCAAGGCGGCCAACGCGGGCGCGGCCATCAACTACAACGCGGTCGTTCCCGTCTGTCAGGTCGTGACGGCAGACAGCGCTTCGCTGGCTATCGACGTTACGAACGGCGCCCCCGCCGCGTTTTACGGTTCGAGCCGCATCCTGTGCTACGTGCAGACCGTGGGCGAGAAATCCCCCATCGGCACGGACGGCACGGCCTACGAGGTCGATCCGGCGACCGGCGCGATCAGCGGCTTTACGGCGACGAACGGCCAGCAGTACAAGGTGTGGTACTACACCAACAAGGCGAGCGCGCAGGTGGCGGCTATCAGCACCCTGATCGACCCGATGGTGTTTACCTACATCCAGCAGATGGCCGTTTACGCCAACAGCTCCGGCAGCGCGCAGGACGCCGGTACCCGCGTGGGCTGGGTCTACGCCGTGGTTCCCTATCTCAAGCTTGGCGGCAACGCCAGTCTTAACGGCGACCAGTCCAACCCCGACACGACCAGCCTTACGGGCCAGGCCGTTTCCTACGACGACGACGTTGTGAGCGCGACGTGCTCCAACTGCGGCGCGAGCAATCTGGCCTATTACATCTACGCGCCGGACGACGGCAGCGAGAACGTGACCGGCATTGCGGTCGTGGGCGGCGTTTTCTCCGTTCCTAAGAGCACGCAGGGCCAGCAGATCCCCGGACGGCTCGTTATGGCCAACAGCCAGCTTGTCGTGCCGAATCCGGCGGGACTTATCAAGTATACGGCGACCGGCGCGCCCAGCGGCACGACCGTTTCCGCCGACGGCAAGGTGACGGCCGGTACGGCGACCGGCGACTTTGACGTGACCATGGAATACCCCGCTGACGGCACGGCGGAGTATACCAATACCGTTTCCGTCAGCATCGTTTGATGCAAAAAGGAGAGGGCGGGAGACCCCGCCCTCTTTTCAAAAGAGAGATGCGCACACAGGAGGCGCGGCTATGAGTATTGTGATCTCGGGACGCATAGACGGACTGGAAAAAGACCTTGCCGAACTGGAAAAACAGTTCGGGCGGGCCATGGGGGCCGCCATGGGCGTTCTGGAAAACGACATGGAAGCGTGTCTGCGCGAGCACATCGAAAACGACGTATACGAACAGTTCACTCCGAAGGAATACGTTCGGCGCCGCGAAAACGGCGGTCTGCTTGACTTTGGGGCGGGGCATCTGCAAAAGGGCGGAGCCGTCGACCGGGCGAGGATCGAGTATACGCCAAGCGGGGAGGACCCGCAATGGAGAAAACCGGCGAACGGCGACGAGATGATACGCCGCATCGAGAGCCAGATGCCTCCCTACGATTGGGCGCGCCATCCGGGCGACCGTCCCTTCTTTCGGAATTTCGTTTCCGAAATGATCGAGGGCGGCCGGGCGGAGACCGTTTTTGTGGGCGCTGTGAACGAAGCCGATCCGGCGCTTGGCGTGACCGGCTATGGCCCCGGCGCGGAACGGGACGGCAACGAATGGGACGGTTGAAGAATCAGTCCCTCTTGAGCCTCTTTCCCCTCTCGGCCTGCTGCTGCAGATATTCGACCGAGTGGCGGCCAAGCCTGCGCACGTCCTCGAGCTTCTTTTTCTCCTCTTCCTCGGCCTGTTTCTTCCTATACTCGGCGAGCTTTACCTCGTCGATCTCCAAAAGGCCGCCCAAAATCTTACGTTTTCCGTTTACCACTTTGGGCTTGGGAGCCGGTCTGTTCGCGTCCGTGTGCATCATGGCGGCGACGATGGGATCGCCGTTTGCCATATTCATGCAGTCAAAAAAATCCATACCCTCGAACAACAAAATCACTCCCTTTCAATAAAAGTATACCGCAAAAAGCAAAAAAGTGCAAGACGTCGGAGGTAGCAAATGGCAACTCTAATCGTAACGGGAAAGGCTGATTTTACACAGCTTAAACAGGAAATTGCCCAGCTCAAGGCTACTCCGATCACACTGAGGGTCGATGCCAAGGGCTTTGACGAGATATCGTCCAAGGCCATACGGGCCATGAATGCGCAGGCGCGGCTGACCAGAGCGCAAAACGAGCTGGCGGTCGCGCAGGAAAAGACGCAGCAGAGCGCCTATAATCTCGCCGCCGCGCAGGAAAAGACAAAAAGGCAGACACAGGCACTGGGGGACGAGGCGGCGAAAACCGCGAAAAAGACTGAATCCCTTTGGCAGAGCATTGTAAAAAACGCCAAGTGGTATCTCATCTCCGGGGCGGTTTCCGGCGTGACCAGATCCTTCAAGGAGGCTATTGCCACGATGAAGGACGTGGACGACGAGCTTGTCACCGTCCGCAAGGTCACGGGCTTTACCGCCGAGGAATTGGAGGCGCTGGAAAAACAGGCGTACAAGACAGCCTCTGCTTACGGTGTGGCGGCAGACGAGTATCTGGGAAGCGTGGCGGCGTTTGCCCGCGCGGGCTACAAGGGACAGAGCGATGCGCTGGCCGAGCTTGCGACGAAGACGCAGCTTGTCGGCGACACGACGGCGGAAACGGCCCAGCAGTTCCTGCTTTCCGTGGATGCGGCCTATAAATACAAGGGCAACATCGACGCGCTGACAAAGGTGCTGGACGGCGCCAACGAAATTGACAACAACTATGCTACGAGCATAGAGAAAATAGCCGAAGGTCTTGGCAAAGTGGCGCCCATTGCGTCGCAGGCGCACGTGGGCGTAGACGAGCTTACGGCGGCTATCGGCACGGTAACGGCGGTCACGCAGCGCTCCGGCACGGAGGCCGCGACGGCTCTGCGTGCGCTGTTTTTGAACATTATCGGCGACACCAAGACGGAGATCGACGAGGGCGTTACCTGGACGACGGGCGAGATCGCCGGACTGCGGGACGTTATCAAAATTTACGCAAAGGACGCCTACGAGGCGGCGCAGGCCACGGGAGAGGTCATCGACCCGATGGAGGCCATCGGCGGACTTGCCAAGAGCATGCAGGACGGGCTTCTGACGGAATCCGAGCTGATGGCGATGGTGTCCGATATCGGCGGCAAGCTTCGCACGAGCCAGCTTCTCGCCATCGTGGAAAATTGGGATATGTACCAATCCATGCTCGACGATTACGCTGCGGCGGCGGGAAGCGCGGACCGGGAGATCGAGAACATGATGGATTCCTGGTCCCGCAAGGTCGAGGTTTTGAAAAACACGTGGACGGAGTTTATTTCCAACACCATTGACACGGACTGGATCAAGGGAATTCTGGACGCGCTGACGTGGCTGATCGAGGGCTTTGACAATCTGGGGACGGTTATCCTTGCCGTTACAGGCTATCTCGTCGCGTTTAACACGGCGAAAATCGCAAAGGGCTTTTCCGACCTTAAAACGTCTGTTGTAGATTTTTTCAAAGCGTTCAAGGGCGGCGCGGTCAGCGTTAATGCGGCTGGGCTTGCGATAGGGCTTCTCACGACGGCTATAACGGCAGCTGTCTTTGCGTACAACAAGTATCAGCAGAAGCTCGAAGAAGCTACGGAAGAAGCTGCGGAGGCGGCTGAAAAAACGAGCGAAACCGCTGAATCCATGGTCAACCTCAACGGCAAATTTGAAACGGCCAAGGAGGGGTCGGACGCTTACAAGGATGCGCTGAAAGAACTGTCGGGCGTTCTGGGGGAGGATATGCCGGAGAGCGCGGACGCGGCGATCACAAAGCTACGAGAACTGACGGACGAGCAACTGAAGGCGACACAGACTGCGGCGCTTGCGGCGAAAGCGGCGGCTGGGCGGCAACTAGAAGGGAATTTCTTCACTCAATTAGGTTCGTATGGCGGCCTGATTTTGTCTGCCCCGTCAACGGGAAACAAAGAACTGGACGCTACGCTTGGGACGGCGATTCTTTCCGGCGGCGGTTCCTTTATGAAAAACCAAGCCCACCCAGAGGGGGCGATGCTACCGAGTAGCTATGACGCAGAGGGTCTGATCGAATATTACGATACGCTCGTAAAAGTACGGGATCTGATGCAGCAGACGGCTTACGACGCGGAAAACAGCGCCCTGCTCCAAACGGATTTTTACTACGATGTTGTAGACGCGCTTTCTGTCTTAGAGGAACATGGGGCGTCTTCCTACAAAACGGCAGAACAGCAGGAGCTTAAAGCGAAAGCGCTTGCGCAGGTACAGAGCGACCTACGTCTGCGCACGATAGACACGGCGGAAGCCTACGACGAGTATATCCAGAGTATTAAGGACAGCGAAGAGTATTCGGAGGAGTTCAAGACGCTCCTTATCGAAGTGGCGCAGGATGCCCTCCCGGAGTTTGCCGAGGCGGCGCAGGATGCGGCGGCGGGTCTGGAGGACGCGGACGAGGCGGCGAAAGACCTTTTCAAGACGCTGGACACGCTGGCGGGGAAGCTGAAGGGCGTGACGGCGGCCTTTGACGAATTCGACGAAAACGGGACGCTGAGCTATTCGACGCTTTCGGACCTGCATGAGGCGTTCGGCGATCTGACCGACATTGACGACTATATCAGCAGGCTTGCGGACGCGAATCTGACGGGGGACAGTCTGCGCGGCATTATGGGCGAGATGACCGAAAAGCTGATCGCCCAGAAGGTGGCGGCGGGCGAGCTGACGGCGGCGGACGAGAATCTTGTGGCGAAGATGCTGGACGAGGCGGGCGTTGCGAACGCGGCGAAGGTGGCGCACGCGCTGCTGGCGCAGGCGGCGAAGAACACGGCCGATCAGGAGCAGAAAGCGGCCGATGCGGCGGAAAACGCGGCAGCGGCGGCCGGGGACGCGAAGGGAGCGGTGGAGAATCTTTCGCGGACGAATGTCAACACAAGCGGCATCGTGAGCGCGGTGGATAATATCACGACCGCCATGGACACGGCCTACGAAGCGACCGACCGGCTGCAGAAAAAGCTTCTTGGCGAGACGCCGCTCACGAAAAAATTCACGACTTCGGCCAAGAATCTTGGATCGCAGGCTTCCCGGAACGGAAAGGTTGACCGCAACAGCGTCGGCTCCATGCTGGAAAACGCCAAAAACACACTGAGCAAAGCAGGCATAAAAATGCCGGCGATAAGCTGGAAGGGCTCGTCCACCAGCGGAAGCTCCGGCGGTTCCGGCGGCGGGGGAGGCGGCGGCTATTCCTCGGAGGAGGACGAGACGCTGGCGGCGCTGGAATACGCGATAAAGCTGCTCAACTCCGAGCTTGACCTGATGGACGAGCAGGGCAAGAGCGAGGACGAGCTGAACGCCAAGCGCAAGGAGATACAGGAGGCGCTCATGGCGGAGATCAGGTATCTTGAAGCCATCGGGGGCGACCAGATCGACATAAACGACCTTTACATCGAATGGTGGCGCATCCAGAACGATATCGTCGGGAAGCAGGCCGATTCGCTGAAGCTGGAAGAAATGAAGGCCGAAGTGCTCAAGCGGCAAAACGACCTTCTGGACGCGCAGAGGGAGCGGACGATCCGGGTATACAACGCGCAGACGGGCCAATGGGAATGGATCGCCGACGAAAAGGCCGTGAAGAATGCGCAGGAAGCCTACGACGAGGCGATGAAGGACTTTACGGACGCGGGCGGTTCGCTTTCGGCCGAGAGCCTGCTTTCCGCCCCGCTTGGCGGCGCGGCCGGTATGGGGCCGGTTTCGGCGGGGCTGCTGACGGCGGCGGGCGTGGCCCGGACGGGCGCGACGTACAGCAGCACGAGCACGACGACGAACAACAACGGCGACGTTTACACCTTCGGCGGCGTTTCGCTGACACAGGAGCAGGCGGCGCGGCTGACCGTTGCGGAGCTGGCGCGGCTGGCCAGAGGGCTGGGCGTACAGAACGAAGCTTGACAGGAGGGGGAGCACAGATGGCGCTTTTTCAACCGACGAACATAAGCCCCAGCGCGTTCGGCGAGCTGGGGAACGGCGTAGTGGACGCGGCGGACGATCTGGCTGTGAGCTGGCAGGTGAACGGCAATTCGGCCATGGCGGCCTTTGCGGTGACGATCTATAAAAACGACGCGGTCTCGACGCCGGTATACTCGACGGGGAAGAAAACGGACGGATGCCCCTTTTACGGCGTGGACGGGGCGGGGAACGTGCAGCTTTTCAGCTATGTTATCTCCGCTTCGGCGATGGCGGCGGCGTCCGGCTGGGCCAACGGCGGGGAATACAAGCTCGTTATCACGCAGTACTGGGGGACGGACGATTCCGTGACGCAGACGAGCGCGAGCGCCTTTATTACAAGGGCGAAGCCCGCGCTTTCCATTGATACGTTCACAAACCCCGTCGAGGCGATAAGTCAGACGTTCACGGCAAGCTACACGCAGGCGCAGGGAGACGCGCTGAACTGGGTGCGCTGGATATTGCTTTCCGGCGCGGGGCTTACGCTGCGGGACACGGGCTATATTTACGGCACGGCGCAGCTCTCCTTCAGCTACGACGGCTTCTTTTCAGGCGAGAGCTATTACATACGCTGTCTCGTGCAGACGGAAAACGGCGTGGTTGCTGATACCGGCAAGGTTGCCTTTTCCGTAAGCTATGAGACCGATCCGGTGGCGGGTGAAGTGACCGTGTGCGCGGTCCCGTCCGTGAGCGGCGTGAAGGTGACGTGGCCGGCGGCGCGCAATATCCCCGGCGTGGGAAGCGGCAGCTACAGCATGAGCGGCGGCTACATTACGATGCAGGACGGCTCGTCCGTGGCGTGGGACACGGACAGCGGGGAGGCGCTTTCGCTTGCTTCCCCGTGGACCATCGTGTGGCGGGGCAACGCCGGGGGGATGGAGGTTGGCAAGACGCAGCTCTTTAATGCCAATGGCGGCCGGCTTGTCCTCAAGCCGCGGACGCTGGGAGCCTCGGAATCCGGGCTGGCGTGGGGCGGCATTTATCCGCCGAGCGGATTCAACGGGGCCGCGACGGGGATTGCCTATGGAAATGGGACGTTTGTTGCAATTGAGGGGTATGCCAATTTGAGCGGCGGCAAGGGACGGATGTGCGCCGTTTCGGACGACGAGGGGAAAACGTGGCGGGCGAGCGCGCTTCCCGATGCCGCAAGCTGGATCGGCATTGCCTACGGCGGAGGCGTTTTTGTGGCGCTGAGCACGGACGTTATGGCGGCGTATTCGACCGACGGGGGCGAGACGTGGACGGGCGTTTCCATCCCGGACACCTTCGGGCGCATGACGAGCATCGCCTACGGAGACGGCGCGTTCGTCTGCGCGAGCGTGAACAGCAACGACATTATTTACTCGACGGACGGGGGAAAGACCTGGACGGAGACGGCCATAAACGTAAACGCGGGCGGCTATACCGTGGCCTACGGAAACGGGCGCTTTGTGGCCGTGAACTGGTACGGCAATGCAAATGCCTATTCGACGGACGGCGGCGCGACATGGACGACGGCGGCCAATCCGGCGACGGCCGGTATGGGGCGCGTGTGCGGCTCCGATGACGGCTTTGTGGCGACGGACGAGGCAGACCCGAAAAAGCTGTATTACAGCCCGAACGGCGTTTCCTGGACGGCGGCGACGGTCAATTCCGCTCCCACGGGCGCGAGCCTTTCTGTGGCGGCGGGGGACGGGCAGTTTCTCGCGTGGGACACGAGCGGCACGGACACGGAGCTTCTTCTTCGCTCGGCGGACGGGACGAACTGGAGCGTGTGGTCGTTCGGCGCGCCGCAGCGGATAAATGCGATGGCATACGGAACGCGCTGCTTTGCGGCCGTCGGGCAGGATTTCGCGCTGGGCTTTCCGGCGCAGGGCTTTTCGCTTTCGATATCCGGGACGGAGGCCGTTTCCCCAGTTGTGGGGAAAATGGACGAGATCGTGTTTGTTTGCACACAGGCGGCGGACGGCGCGCTCGACCTTTACGCCGGGTGCTTTTACGGCGGTCAATCGCTTTATACGGGCAGTGCGCTTCACTGGAGCGTGGACGCGGCGGCGGGAGGCGCTTTCGACATAAGCAGCCTTTCGATGGCCGGGCCGCAGGTGTGCGATTACCTGCTGGTGGCGCGCGGGGTTCTGGATTCGGTTCATATCGCGCGCTTCACCGAATATCCCGATTACCGGCCGCAGTTCGGCGCGGGCGTGTCGTTTTTCGCCGACTTTGCGGGCAATCTGGAGGCGGGGCCTCTCGGCTCGTCGAACGCCGTTTCCGGCGTGCGCGTGTACCGGCAGAGAGAGGGCGAGAGCACGCTTGTGCAGGTGGCGAGCCTCGATTCGGCGGCGCGGGAAATGATCGACTGCGGCGCGAGATCGCAGGAAGCGGTTCGGTATTTCATCTACAGCGTTTTCGGCGAGAGCGGTACGACCTCGGCGCTTATCACCGACTATGTAACGCCGTGCTTCTGGGACTGGACCGTGCTGGCGTGCGCGGCGGACGAAGCCGGACAGCAGAGGCCGGAGGGGATATACCGCTTCGGGAAGAATCTTTCCTCCGGGACCATCGGCAACAACGGCGGCGCGACGCTCCTGCAGAACTTCACGCGATACCCCACGGTGCAGACGGCGCCGTACAACTACGCCAGCGGCTCCCTGTCGAGCCTTATCGGCTCGATAGCGGCCGGGGTATACAGCGACACGAGAGCGCTCAGAGACGCGATATACGACCTTGTAGGCCACACCGGCGCTTTGTATCTGAAAAATCGCAAGGGCGATCTGTGGAGGATAACGATTGCCGGGGCGGTGTCCATGACGACGAAGGACGCGAGCCGCGAGCAGGCGCAGACGGTTTCCCTGCCGTGGGCGGAGATCGGGAGCGCGGAGGGAGACGAGATCGTTCTGACCGATGCGGACGCCCTTTGGCTGGGCTGACGGATGCGGTTTTTAGAGAGGGGGTGAGCGCGTATGGCACAGACGCCTGTATTCCTGCATGATCTGGTATCGGCGGAGTATAAGCAGGGAGACACGGCGCTTCCGCTGGACGGAACGGCGCAGGTGAGCGGCGGCGGGACCGTGAGCTATCAGTGGCAGAGGCTGCGGGGCGGCTCGTGGGAGGACATCCCGCAGCAGACGGGCGCGACGTATACACCGAACACATCCGAGGCGGGCATTATCGGCTACCGGGTGATCGCAACGAATCGGACGGAGGCGTCCGTTCTGTACCCGGCCCTGACGCTCTATCCGACCCTGATGCTTTATCCGGGCGGTGGGGGCTATGTATCGGCCTCGGCCGTGAGCAACACGGCGTATATCAGCGTCGTGGGCGAGGAATGGACGGAGCAGCAGAAGATCGCCGATTACATGGCGCAGCTGTCAAAGCCCTTTGTAAAGCTTTGCCGGCTTCGTTTTCTGCAGCCGGACGGCTCGACGGCCTTTGCGCTGGACAACAATCCGCTCAACCGGCGAAGCGGGGCCTTTATTCAGAGCGGAAGTCTGACCGTGAATCTGCAGAACGGCAAGCGGCGCACGGCGGAGATAACGCTTGCCAATCTGGACGGAGAATACGACTACAACGTAAATCACATCTGGTTCGGGCAGGAGATCGCCATCGACGAGGGGCTGGTCCTTTCGAACGGGGCGGATTACTACATACAGCAGGGCGTGTTCGTGATCGAAAATCCGAAGGAAACGCTAAAGCCCGGACAGAGGACGGCGGTATACCCGCTGGCAGACAAGTGGTCGAATCTGGACGGGACGCTGGGCGGCAATCTGGAGAGCACCTATCGTGTGGATGCGGGGACGAATATATTTACGCCTCTGGCGGCGCTTTTGAAGCTGGACAGGGGAAACGGCCAGCCGATAGACGGCGTGACGCCGGTTTTCACGGAGTATTACAACGGAAAGACGCAGGCACTCCCGGACGGGAAGAGCGCGGCGCTGACCGACGCGCCCTATACCCTGCTGGTGGACAGCGAGACGGGGAGCGCGGCGGACGTTGCGCTGGGACTGGCCGAGATGGTGAACGCATGGATAGGCTACGATCCGGCGGGCGCTTTGCGGCTCGACCCGTCGCAGGACGATATTCTGGACGCGGACAAGCCGGTTTTGTGGCGTTTTTCGCCGGAGGGCACGACGCTGCTCGCGGCGGACTATACCATTAAAAATACGGAGGTATACAACGACTACATCATTCTGGGCGAGGCTTTGGACGGCTACGCCCAACCGGCCGGGCGGGCGCAGAATCTCGACCCGGCGAGCGACACGAACGTGTACCGCATCGGACGCAAGACAAAACGCGAATCGGCGGCGGGGTATTACACGAAAACGCAGTGCCGGGATTTGGCCGAGTGGAAGCTGAAACGCGCGACGGCGCTGCAGAAAAGCGTGAGCATAAGCTGTTCGCAGATTTTCCACATTCAGGAGAACACGCTCGTGGAGATCGTGCGGACGGACAAGAGCGGCTCGCCGGTGGAGCGGCATCTGGTGATGGGCTTTACGCGGCCGCTGACGAGCACGGGGGAAATGACGGTGAACGCCGTAAGTGTTAACGATTATCCGATAGCCACGCTTACGGAGTGGCCGGAGGAAGGGAGTGACGAAACGACATGAAGAAGCTGATCCTTAAAACGGGCGAGAGGCTGACCGTTACGGACGAGATCGGGCGCTATTACGTTTGCGGCAAACGCCGTTTTCGGAAAAGCAATCCTGCTATTGCGGCGGTAGAGGAAAAGACGGCGGAAAGCGCCGACGAGAAGCGGAAGGAGGAATAAGCCATGGCGGTGACGGTTCCGAGCTACAGCGGAAAGACATGGAACAACAACGCGGCGCCGCCCTTGAGCGCGGAGAACGTGCAGGCGATGGACGACGTGCTGGCGGCGCTTGGAGGAAAGCGGCTGCTGGAATCGACGGATATCGCGTCGGGTCCGACCGGCCCGACGGGGCCCCAAGGTGAGACAGGGGCAACCGGCCCCACGGGACCGCAGGGCGATGTTGGCCCTACCGGCCCGGCGGGACAGGACGGCGTTATCGGCAAGGACGGCGCCACTGGTCCGACGGGTCCCACCGGCCCCGCAGGAGCGGACGGGACGCCGGGTGCAGACGGAGCCAAGGGTGCGGACGGTGCTACGGGACCGACTGGGCCGACAGGGCCGCAGGGAGAGAAGGGCGACACCGGCGTGGCCGGACCGACTGGCCCCACGGGAGCCAAGGGCGCGGACGGCACGGGCGTTACCATTCTCGGAAGCTACGATACGGTCGAGCAGTTAAAAGCGGCGCATCCGACGGGCAATCCGGGCGACAGTTATCTTGTCGGCGGGTATCTGTATGTGTGGTCTGCGGCGGATAACGACTGGATCAACGTCGGGCAGATACAGGGGCCGCAGGGCGATACAGGCCCGCAGGGACCGCAAGGACCCACGGGTGAGACGGGCGCAACCGGCCCCACGGGCGCGACCGGCCCTCAAGGTGTGGCTGGCGACATTGGCCCTACGGGTCCGCAGGGGGAGCAGGGCAATCCCGGCTCGGACGGCGCGAAAGGCGCCACCGGGCCGATTGGTCCCACGGGACCGGCCGGCGCGGACGGAACGCCCGGTACGGCTGGCGCTACCGGTCCCACGGGGCCGCAGGGTGACATTGGTCCTACCGGACCAAGCGGCAAGGACGGGACAAACGGAACAGACGGGGCGAAAGGTGATACCGGGCCTGCCGGGGCAACTGGCCCGACGGGGGCAACGGGGCCTACGGGGCCGAGCGGGGCTGCTTCGACCGTTCCGGGGCCTACCGGGCCTACGGGCGCGACGGGACCGGCGGGAAGCTACAGCTTCGACGCGGAGCCGACGATGGACAGCGGGAATCTGGTGAAGTCGGGCGGCATATTCGCGGCCATTCCGCGCCTGATCGCCTCGGCGGGGATAAACATCGAAAGCTTCACCGGCGAGGATGGGAAGCTGAGCTACGTTCCGTCCATCGACAAGACGTGGCTGCTGGATGCGTTCTACCCGGTGGGGTCGATATACCAGAGCGTCAACAGCACGTCCCCGGCGACGCTTTTCGGCGGCGGGACGTGGGAGCGCATCGAGGATAAGTTCCTGCTGGCGGCGGGCGGCACCTACGCGGCGGGAAGCACCGGCGGCGAGGCGTCCGTGTCGCTGACGGTGGAGGAGATACCGAGCCACGATCACACGGTGTCGCTCATGGCCCGAAGCGTCTATGGCGGTAATGATACATATGGAGCGCTGAACAACGATGGAACCGCCACATACTCCTACACGACAACCGCTACCGGCGGCGGTCAGCCGCATAACAATATGCCGCCGTATCAGGCCGTGTACGCCTGGCAGCGGACGGCGTGACAGGAGGGGACGCATGAACGTCTGGGTATATGCCATTGCGAAGGATGAGGCGCGGTTTGCCGCGCGGTGGATGCAGTCCATGGCGGAGGCGGACGGCGTGGCCGTGCTGGACACGGGAAGCACGGATGGGACGCCGGATATCCTGCGGTCGCTGGGGGCCGTGGTGGAGTGCCGGAAGATCGAGCCGTGGCGCTTTGACACGGCCCGGAACGAGAGCATGAGGCTGGTGCCGCCGGGGGCGGATGTGCTCGTGTGTACCGATTTGGACGAGATACTGTGCCCCGGATGGCGCAGGGCGCTGGAGGACAACTGGCGCGAGGGCGCGACGACGGGGCGGTATGAATATGTATGGAGCTTCAACGCGGACGGCTCGGACGGGACGAAATTCCTGTATGAGAAGATACACGCGCCGGGCGTGTGCCGCTGGACGCATCCGGTGCATGAGATACTGAGCTACGACGTGCCGAAGGTGTTCTGCGAGCTGCCGATACGGCTGGAGCATCACCCGGACGGGGAAAAGAGCCGGGCGGGGTATCTGCCGCTGCTGGAGATGAGCGTGGCGGAGGACCCGGACGACGACCGAAACCGGCACTATCTGGGGCGGGAATATATGTTCCGGGGACGCTGGGACGACTGCATACGGACGCTGCGGGAGCATCTGGCGATGCCGCGGGCGACGTGGACGCCGGAGAGGGCAGCGAGCATGCGGTATATCGCGCGCTGCTATGCGGCGAAGGGCGACGCGGAGCGGCGGGAGCTGTGGCTTTTCCGGGCGGCGATGGAGGCCCCGGAGCAGCGCGAGGCGTGGCTGGAGCTGGGTAAGCTCGCTTACGGACGCGGGGACTGGCGCGGGTGCGTGCGGTATCTGACGCGGTGTCTGGACATCAAAAAGCGTGACATGAGCTACACGAGCACGCCGGAGGCGTGGGGGCCCGCGCCGTGGGATATGATCTCCATCGCGTGGTGGAAGCTCGGCGAGAGGGGCTATGCCGCCGCGTGCGCGCGGGAGGCGCTCAAGCTCGGCGGGGACAAGGAACGCATAGGGCGGAATCTGGCGATCTTCGCCGGGAAATGATTTTGTTTATCTTTTTATTAACAGGAGGAACAGAGCAATGAAAACCTATTGGAAGAAGTGGATCAAGGCGGCGGCGGTGCGTGCCGTCAAGACTATGGCGCAGACGGCGGCCGCATCTATCGGGACGAGCGCCGCTATGGGGGATGTCAACTGGGTCTTTGTCGGCTCGACCTCCGTGCTTGCGGGGATCCTTTCTCTGCTGACGAGCGTGGCCGGTCTGCCGGAATGCAAAGAAGGGGAGGAGGAATAAGATATGGAAGAACTTACGCTGGAAGAACTGGACGCGCTGAATGCGGAGAATTTCGCGGGGAACCGGGGGGAATGACGAATGAGCAACAGCTATCTTGTCAGCCACACGAGGCTTTCCCCGAACAACAGCGGCGCGAGGACGCATAAGATCGACACCGTTTCCGTGCATTGCGTGGTGGGACAGTGCAGCGTGGAGACGCTGGGCAGTCTGTTTGCGAAGTCCTCGCGGCAGGCCAGCTCCAACTATGGCATCGGCTACGACGGGCGCGTGGGGCTGTATGTGGACGAGGGGAAGCGCTCGTGGTGTACCAGCTCCAACGCGAACGACCAGAGAGCCGTGACCATCGAAGTGGCCTCCGACACTTACCATCCCTACAAGGTGAGGGACGCGGCGTACAAGACGCTGATCGAGCTGCTGGCGGACATATGCCGCCGCAACCGGGGCCTTGGCGGCGGTCTGCGCTGGCAGGGAAACAAGTCTCTTATCGGCCAGACGGACAAGCAGAACATGACGGTCCACCGCTGGTTTTCGTCTAAGTCGTGTCCGGGAGACTATCTGTATAATCTGCACGGGCAGATCGCAAGCGAGGTAAACGCGCTTCTGGCGAAGAATTACGCCTATCTCAACTGTGAGGGGGATTACGTCAAGCACTGGCAGGAGCTTTTGATCGCCAAGGGCTATTCCTGCGGAGCGGCTGGCGCGGACGGTGATTTCGGAAACGGGACGCTGGAAGCGGTGAAGAAATTCCAGACCGATAACGGACTTGAGGCGGACGGCGTGATCGGGGACGATACGATCAAGGCGCTGACGGGAACGGACGAGCCGGAAAAGCCGGAGGCTCCGGAGATGCCGGACGAGCCGGAGAAGCCAGAGGCGGAGACGAAGATCGTGAAGCTGAAGGACGCGGACGTTTTTTCCGCGCCTCCTGTGCTGACCGGCGTGACCGGGGCCTTTACCGTTGTGGAGGAATCCGGCGGGTATGGGAAGCTGAAATCCGGCGCGGGCTGGGTGAAGCTTCCGAGCGAATAATCGACAGAAAACGACAAAAAGCGCCGGGGTATTCCCCGGCGCGGCTTGAAAGAGAGGGATAAGTGAAAAATGGCGGAAGGAAGCGACATGAAAGCGCTGGCGGACGGACTGTTCGCGTATTTTGAACCGAAGATAAAGAACATGGTAAAGCCGTATCTGAAATTGTGGCGGGCGCAGGTCGTTTCCGCAGCTGTGGATGGGAAGATCGGCGTGCAGTTCCCCTTCGAGGACGAGACCGTTACGATCCCCTACGCACAGTGGGCCTCCGGGGCGGACATCGGCGATTCCGTGTGGGTGGCCGCGCCGTATACGGACTTGAGCAATGCGGTCGTTTTTGCGCAGAGCGATTTTGCGTTTTCCAAAAACGTCAGCTCGGTCAACGGCGAGACCGGGGATGTGACGCTGACGGGGGCGGGGCTTGTGGACGGGACGAGCATCGCGCCGGATTCCGTTATGTGCAAGGCGGACAACGGGACGGCGGTCGCATCGGTTTATAAAACGACGGACGGGCGCGGCGTTATCGCGGTGAAAAGCGCCTCCTATCCCTCGACCGTTTCGGCGCAGATGTACGCGCTTACGAACGGGGGCGGCGGCTTTTTGTGCCGCAACGGAAACAACAAGGTCGTTACGACGCTGGCGGCGGGCGTTTCCGGGATGCAGGCGAACGCTGGCGGTTTTATCGCCGGGGACGCAAACGGGAACAACCGCGCCGTTCTGGGCGTGGGCACGGACGGCGGCGGGGCCGTGCGGCTGACGGACGCGAACGGCAACAGCTACACGCTGACGGCGGCGCTTGTGCAGAAGCTTATCAATCTTTGAAGGGCAGAAAAAGACCGGGAGGGCTGCGAAAGCGTTCTCCCGGTCTTAGGGTGGTTTATTTGGGCGCTTTCTGAGGAAGCACACAAAGCGCAAGCTCGACGGAGCGGGGATAGATGTTGATTTTTGACACGAGATAGTCCCCGTAGGCGTCCATGAACAGGGGGCTTTCCTCCAGAATGGGGATAGCGCCCCCGTCAAAAGCAAGGCAGAATTCGTCTATTTCCGTTTTTTCGGGCATTCGGATGGTGTTGACGGCTTCGCGAACGGTTAGCATAAAGCATTATTCTCCTTTTAAGTGATGTGTGGGCGTCAGATGGCGCGGCAGTCGGAAGCGGCGAGACGGGCGGCCTTGCGGCGGACGATGCCGGTATATATCTCGCAAAGCTTTTTATCCAGAGACACGATAGACAGCTTGGAAACGGCCTGACGCTCGGCATAGGTGGCCCCGCCGCGCTTCATACGCTCGCGGAGGTTTTTCTGCCGGACGGATAGGTTTACACCGGCGGAGCGTTCCAGTTCCTCGTACATATCGCCGATGGTTTTCTGATAGTTCAGGCCGTACTTCTCGCACATCTGGCGGACGGCGCGGTTTGTTTCCTCCTGCCACTGGTCTTTGCTGACCGTGGGGAGCGCGAGCGTTTCAAACGCCTCCGTTACGCTTTCCGCACGTTTTTCCAAAGCCGCAAGGCGCTGTTCCTGTTCGACGTTGATCTGGGCCTGAAGCTGGAACATCTGGGCGGTGGAGAGAGGCCGGGCCGCTTTCTGGCGCAGCTCCTGCTCCATCGTGTTGAAAGCTTCGATGTATTTCAGTTTCCACTCGAGCGCGGTTTTTCCCGTGAAGCCCATGGCTAGGAGTGTGAAGCCGTCCCGGTTCATAAGGTACATGGGATAAGCCTTGCCTGTCCCGGCTCTGTATGTTGTTTTATAGAACATGTGGGTCACGGCTGAATTTTCAGCCGTGATATTTTCGATGGATTGAAGCACGTTTTTATGCTCTTTTCCAAAGTGCCCGGCCACGTCCACGCTGCTTGCGACGGGTTGGCCGTTCTGGTCGATGGTGATCAATTCGTTATTCAAAAGTAATCCCTCCTAAAAGAAGATGTTCGTCTTGACCTTTCGGAGTGAGTGCAGTATAATATTTACACTCTCCCGGAAAGTGGGAGCAATACGGTGCAGCGCCAGAGGGGCAAACTCGCTTGCTGTGCCGTATTCCTTTTATTTCGCTTTCAAAGCGTCCATTCCTTTGTGGATGAGCTGCAAACAGGTCGTTTCGTGCTCTTTGCAAAAAGACATGATCTCCGATTTTTCCGTCTCTGTTACGCGGATATAAAGCCTTTCGCTTTTCGGATTTTCGGAAAATGGACGCCCCGGCTTGGGGGACATATGCACACCTCCTTTGTTGTCCGCACATTTAATATATACCGTGCGCACAACAATGTCAAGAGAAAACTTTGCGGAAAGGATGATTATTTTTGTTTACTTACAAAGAAGGGAAAGAAACAGAACAAGCACTTTGCGCATACTTCGCTGCCCATAAAAGGACTGAGGCAATTAACTTTTTTGGTCGAACTGAGAAAGTCCCCAACATTTTAAAGAAACGGTATATTGAGGAGCTTAGCAATACAAAGGCGTGCAATACAAAGGCGTTTGGAATCAAAGTCGTTCCAGATGGGGATGGCTTTTCACAGATAACATATTTTGCGTGTGATGTGCGTGGCTCTGAAGATTCATTTTTCAGGGGAAAGATGTTAGATAAAATAATGTTTCCATATTTTTCGGAGTACGGATATTATGAATCGTCTATAAAATATATACCCGACGGAGAGGCTGCGGAGCAAGTTGAACCACCCGCAGAACTGTTCAAGAGATATACGTACTTCTGCTTTGACAGCGGGGATAAGGAGCAGATTTTAAGCGTACTAAAAGAAATTGCGGCATTTTCCCCTGAAAAAATTGAAGAAATAGCCGAGATAAACGTTAGCTATTTTACTCTTGCAGATACATATTACCCATGGGTAAAAAAATATGAAGATAGACAAAATCCGCTTGCTAATAGCTGTTTTTCCGCACTCAGAGAAAGTGAGACACCATTTATTGAAATTACAGACAGGAATGGGTTTATTTCAAGCAGGAATATGATTTGTGAGATGGAAGAAACTCCGTTTCACAAAGGGTATCGGTTAGATTTAAGAAGAACAGTCAGAAGCTCTTGGGAAGCTAATGTGACTCGAATACTAAATGCACTAAATGTTCCATATGAATATGAACGAGAATCTTACAAAGTTGGAGAAGATTTTTACTTGCCGGATTTCTTTCTTGCCAATAACACAATTTTAGAGGTCAAAGGCTTTTGGGATAACGAAAGCCGAAAGAAGATTGCCGGCTTACAAAAAGAACACCCTGAATTTAAGATTCTTCCCGTAGATAGCGATATGTATGAAAGTCTAAAAAACAAGTTTGCAAACAATGTATCAAATTGGGAGGAATGTGGGGCACATAAACCGACAGCAGAGAAAGTAGCCATTGTAGGGATGAAGTTTTGCGCCGACAAAGTTACGATTTCAAGATTGAGCAAGGGGCACAGTCTGACATTTAAGCGAGAACCGGACAATCAATTTGACCGCAATGCTATTCTGGTTCAGACAGAAGATGGGAAACCAATAGGACATCTATCTGGAGATTGGGCGGCGGTGTATGCCCCAAAAATGGACTGCGGAATGAAATATTCGGCAACTGTTTTTGATATTCAGCCGAAAGTGATAATTGCAAAAATGTGGAGGACAAACACTGAGGAAGAAGTCCTTTATGAATGTTTCAAATAAAAAAGAACGCCGCCCAAAGGGGCGGCGTTCACGGCGTAGGGGTCAGGCGGCGGAGCTTTTCCACGGCGCTGACGATCAGAGGAACGGCGCCCAGAATATCATCATCGGTAACGGTATAGGGGAGGGTGAAACGGACGGCGGGAGCGTCGGCTTCGATTTTTTCCTCAAGAGAGCGGCGCTTCTGCTGCTCCTGCTTGAGCGTGGTTGCAAGCTGGATTATATAATCCGGGTCGGTCAGCGTGCGCTCGATGACGGCGGGCGTCATGTATGCGCCGTGCTGGCGAATGCTGGGGAGCACATCGGACGTGACCCACTTGCGGAACGGCTTGGCCTCTGGCTTGTCGGAACGGAGGATGACGTTATACAGGCCGGATTCGTTGACAACGGTGGTTTCCTGCTCCCGGCCGAGTGAATCGGTGAGGGGTGTCTGACACACCTCATCTTCATCAAGGCGTCTTGCCGTTACCTTGTGGTCTGCTATGCCGAGTATCGCGCATACATCCTTCAGGACGAACCACGGTTCGCCGCCGATCTGCTTGGTTCTGACCTGCTTCTGGTCATAATTGAAAACCTGAATTTGTGTGTTCGTTTTTTCCATTTACGAACCTCCTGTAAATTTTAGTTAATGTCCTCATTTCCATCATAGCACACGCTTGAAGTACATTTTTGAGAGTGCTTTTCGCTGGAAATTCAGACCGGCAGGAGGCGTAAAAAATGCACCTTCCTGCAAGTTCCACTTGCAAAGAGGCGCGCAATTGGGTATAATGGATTTACCCAAGCAGGCTTCTGTGCTTGTGGATAGGGTAACGGTTTGCTGAGGATCTTGCTAGGATGGTGCAGCAGACCGTTATTTTTTTATTTTGCCGTGTAATTCCTCTATCCCCTTGCGGACGACTTCCGATCTGGACATTGCGTCGGCTTTGCAGCACTCGTCCAGTTTTGCGAGCGTCGGACTGTCGAGCCGGACGCGAAGCATATAGTCCTTCACATTGTCGGATTTCGGACGGCCTTTTTTAGCAACCAAGTCTTGGCCTCCTTTCGTGTTGCTACGATAAATATATACTGTAGCAACGGAAATGTCAACATCTTTTTGAAATTTTATATTAAGCTCGCGTTTTCAAGCGCGGGCGAGAAGGGCGAGGTTGTAGGCGGCCTGACGCTGCTGTTCCCGGAGGGCTTCGAGCGCGGCGGCGCGGTTGCGCTTTGTGCCGAGGCGTCCGGCGTAGATGACGGTGGTCTCTGGCTTGGCGTGGCCGAGCTTGGACTGCAGGGCCTCCATGCTCATGCCGGTGTTGAGGTCGAGCCGCGCGCCGACGTGGCGCAGGTCGTGCGAGGATATGCCGGAGACGCCCGTGACGGCGAGAACGTGGCGTTCCACAAGGTCGGAGAGCCACTGAGCCGTGCCCCGGTGCCACGCCTCCGCTTTTGTGTTTGGATTGCCGCCGAAGGTGTGGGAGGACTGGGTTCCAAAGAGCGGATCGGAATCGGTGCAGGAGGCGGGGCGGACGCCGGAGGCGAGATAGAGCCGGACGGCGGTCTGGGCGATGGGCGGGAAGTCGATGACGCGGTATTTGTTGCCCTTGCCGCGCTCGACCGTCAGCTCCGCGTTTTCAAAGTCAAGGTCGGCCGGGGTGAGGTCGAGCAGCTCGGCGTTGCGGATCATCGTGGACAGGAGCAGGACGGTTATCGCATAGTTGCGCGACCAGTTTTCGCCGGTCTGGCGGCCGCATTTGCGGTTTTCCCAAAGCATGGCGGCCTGTTCGTCCGTCAGAAGCGTTTCGTAGGGCCGGGCGGCGTCCTTCCTTGTGTCCGGGAAAAGGCGCTTGGAGACGGGATTACGGGGGTAAAACTGCATTTCGCCCAGCGTCTCGTCCGTTACATAGTCGTAGAAGCAGCGCATTTCCACAAGGTACTGCCGGATGGTGGCGGGGGACTTGCCGCTTTTGCGGAGGGCTTCCGCCCACGCCTGAAACGTGGAAAAGCAGGGGTCGGCGTCGTGCGGCGTGTTTTCCGTCCACCAGTTGTAAAAGAGGTTGAGGCGGATAGTATAATTGGCAAGCGTCCTCTCGCTTCGGCCCTTGTCCCGGAGGGACTGGATGTAAAAGCCGGAGGCGGCGCGGAAGCGTTCGGCGGCGGTCATGGGATGGTTCTCCTTTCGGTTCGGTTCGTTTTTTCCATTTGCAGACTTCTTTGCATGTTTTAATGTCCTCATTAGCAGCATAGCACGGCTCTGAAGCACATTTTTGACAGTGCCGGAGTGGTTGACAGGAGGAACGGAACGTTGTATAATGAAGCGTCAAAGCATCCTCTTGTCAGGGTGTTGCGGCGGCTCCATCCTTTGCGGCTAGTTTTGCTGACCGGGCGCAGGGGATGGGGTGTTTTTATTTATTGACATTTGCAGGAGGTTTGTCTATAATTAAATTTAGACAAAGTTCTCTGCGGCTTTGGCGATGAACAGGGCGCTCTATCTTTGACGGTGTGGCGCTCTGTTCTTATTTTTTCTCCTGAGCCTCAAGATATTGCGAGCAGGCTATGCGAACAACCGATGCGAGGGAAATATTTTTTCTTTCTGCGTCCTCTTTCAGCTTTTCGTATAAGTCGGCCGGAATCTTGATGTTCAGCGCCTTTGAGTTGGTCATACAAACCTCCTTTCTGGTAGCATGATACTACAATGCAACTACAATGTCAATAGGGGAATTAAATTTTTTTCTGGAGGATGAACGATTGGATCACAGGGGTGTCGTGAAACGCGACGCCCACGGAAAGTTTAACATTGACAAGGGGCGTTTTATGTGGTTTAATGTAGGCGGAAGGGCGTGTGTTCCTTCCGGGTGCGCCGGCACCTGAAAAACTCCACAGAGAAGCCGGACAAAAGGGCCGGACAGTCGGGGAGCGACAGAAAAACTCCACAGAGAAGCCGGACAAAAGGGCCGGACAGTCGGGGAGCGACAGAAAAACCGGCGGACTGACAGCGCGTGCGGGGCTGCCGTTTTGGCAGCTCCGCCTTGTTGCAGAGAGAAGAAAACAATGAAGAAATACACAAAGAGGCAGGCGCTTTGCATCCTGCATGAAGCGGCGGGGAACTACGAGCGATATCTTCGCGGGAAGCAGTTCCTTTTTGCATACCGTTTCGGGACGGATGTTCGCTTTTCCGTCGTGCAGTTTTCGGCATCCTCCTTTTTGCATCTGACGGGGATGAAGACGAATGTTCCGGCGAACGCCTTTTACGAGAGGGCGCTCCACTCGATGCTGTCCGAGCGGGACATAGAATTTCGTTCTGGTAACACGCACAGGAAGCTGGCCGTGCTGCAAAGTATTCCGCAGATCACGAGAGGGCCGTCTCTGATCGGAAGATACGACGAGGGAACGGGATTTAATCTCATGGCTGATGCCGTTATCGGCAACGAGAAGCCGCTGAAGCTGACGCTCGCTTTCCGGGGGAACGGCCGGACGGGCTACCCGGTTTCCCTTTTGTGCGAGGACGTGAGGCGGATATCCAGAGATCCCGTGCGTGTTCTTGCTGTATGGAAGCGAGGGGCAGGGGAAAGAGATTTTGCCGAAGCGACCTACTGTTCGGCCGGAGAGGACGCCGAAGCGATACTTTCCCTCTGGAGAGAGGGGCAGCTTGTTTTTACATAAGGAAAGCCGCACGGGGATTCCGTGCGGCTGTTTTCTTATACGTCGAACAGGGAGGCGGGGATGGCCCGGTCGTCCCAGTATTCGTCCGCGCCGATCTTGCGGGGGCTGTTGCCCCAAAGCTGTTTCATATAAGGTGTGTTGTCGTTGACGGCGGCGAAGGTGAGGCCGACGGAGGCGCACGCTTCGAGCGCGTCGGCCAGATATTCGCCCTCGCGCGTCGTCCAGAGGATCAGATCGGCTCCCTCACGCTGCGCTTTTCTGGCGGCGTTTATGACCGGCCAGTTGGGCGAAAGAATCTCCGGCCACGCGGTTTTGAAAAGAGTATCGTCAAAATCGACGGCGATGGTTTTCGTGGGGATATTCACGCTCTCGCTCCTTTCGGCGGCGGTAATATTCGTTTTTGTCCAGTTTGCTGAGGATGTCCTCGCCGTAGCGGAAAACGCAAACGCCGCGGGCAATGCGGATTGAATAGATCACCTTGCCGTTGGCGGCCTTGTGCCTTGATTCTACGGTGCCGACGCGCTTTTCTCCGTCGCGGTTGAGGTAGGAAACAATGTCCCCGTTTTTGTAGGGCGCTGGCTTTTTGCTACTCATTCGGCTTGGCCTCCCGTATCGTCAGAATTTGAATTTCTGAATATTTATTCAGATGATTATACAGTTTTAGCTTGGCCGCCTCCGGCGATTCCCCTGTGAAAACTGCCCAAACGGGTTGAGACTGGCCGGAGAGCCGGTAATGAATATCGTATCGCTTTTCGACGACGTTTTTTTTGAAGGCCACGGTATCACCGTCCCCGGAGCTGGCGCACAAGGCGGGAAACCGCCTCGCATAGCGCCTGCACGTCGTAGTTATTATTCTGGTAGGAAAGCGTTACGCGCACGCCCTCCGGGACGCGCAAGGCGGACGTGTCGGAGGTTTGCTTTCCGGCGGAGCAAGCCGATCCGGCGGACACGCAGATACCTTCCTCCGACAGGGCCATGACGAGCGCCTCGGCGATTACGCCGTCGAAGGAAAGATTGACGTTTCCGGGCAGACGGTCGGCGCAGGAGCCTTTTGTCCATGGGCCGTTAAGACGCGAGCCGGGGACGGAGGAAAGGACCGTTTCGATGATCTGGTCACGCAGAGCGGAGACGTGCCGCTGCTCGGCCTCCCTGTTTTTTGTGTGCGCCTCCAGAGCCGCCGCCATGCCGCAGACAAGCTCGACGGAGACGGTGCCGGAGCGCTTGCCGCTTTCCTGACCGCCGCCCATCAGGAGCGGGGGGAGAGGCGCGTTTTTCCGTGCGATCAGGCAGCCGATGCCCTTCGGGCCGCCGAATTTGTGCGCACCGAACGCCATGTAGTCGATTCCGAGCGCGGAGAAGTCCACCGGGATATGCCCGACGGCGGCGGTCGCGTCGGAAAAGACTAGAGCGCCCGGTGCCTCCGCCCGGCGCTCCTGCGCCAATTGGGCGACGGGGAATATCTCGCCGGTCACGCTGTCGGCCAACGTGTGGGCCAGATCGTTGTTTTTGTCGTAAACTTGAAGTTTCCATGCGTTTTCATACACGGCGGCGTGCTCGTAGGGGCTGATCTGGAGGGAGCTGACGGCGCGGGAATAGCCCGTGCGGGTCATGGAATGGATCGCCCAATTGCACGCCTCCGTGGAGCCGGAAGTGAAATAGACCTCGGAGGGGCAGCAATGGATATTCTGCGCGATGCTCCGGCGGGCCTCCTCCAGCGCCTTGCGGGCGCGCAGGCCCTCCTTATGGGCGCTGCTGGGGTTTGCGTGGGGCGCGGCCTCCATGGCCGCACGGGCGCAGGGGAGAAGCGGCGTTGTGGCCGCGTTGTCAAGATAGCGGATCATTTGTCCTGTTCTCCTTTTTGCAAAAACAGGACGGCACTTCGGCCGCCCTGCTTCCGTATTATTCTGCGACGGCCGTTTTGAACGCCTTGCCGGCCTTGAACGAGGGAACGCGGTGAGCCGGAACGTGGACGGGTTCGCCCGTTTTGGGACTGTATACCGTTCGGGCGGCCTTCTGTTTTGCGGAGAAGGTGCCGAAGTCCGGCAGGCGCACCTCATCCCCGGCGGCTACGGCCTCCGCGACCGTGCGGAGCAGGGCCGTGATGGCGTTTGCGGCCTGCTGCTTGTTGATGCAGGCGTCCTGTGCCACTCTGGCGGCGAGTTCGTTTTTGTTCATGCTGGTTTTCCTCCTGTATATTTTTATTTTTCGGTGATATAACGAGGCCCTGCCGGCATCCCAGCCGGAGCGGACGGAAGAATTTCCCGCGATGGCAACGAGAGCATAAATCATTCAACAGGAAAGACCCGTCCGAGCGCCTGCTTACGGGCTGGCGCTTCTATGTGAAAGGAGGTTCTTATGGCAGTCATCCCAAAACTGCCCGGCACCGCGGCGGGGATTCGGACCCCGGTTGCCGAAGGGAAGTCATTTCGGCGTACTGCCGTTGTACGACCGCGGCGTGTCCCCCAAGCCGAATTGCACGGCGGCGTCCCTTTGCGGCGGACGAGCCTCTTTTCCGGGGGCGAGGCTTATATAGTTCCCAGAGGAGAAAAGAGGGAGGCTTGCGTCCCTCACTTTCAATATAGCATACGCCTGAAGCACATTTTTGACAGTGGAAATTGCACAAAAAAAGCACGCAGAATTTTACATCTGCGTGCGGATTTTCGGATTTTCCGTGCGGTTTTCAGGGAACAAAGATTCGGTAGGACGGATTCGGATCGAGGTTTTTCCCAGTGCAGTAATTGTAGACCTTCGAACCCTGCGGCCAGGTGGCGACGGCGACAAGCTCGCCTGCGTCGTCGTACAGTTCAAGCGTGTCATATGCGCGGCCATACATCTGTGCAACCGTGCGGATATCGGCCTCCAGCGTCTCGTACTCGGCTCGGTTGCCTGCGCCCTCGTTGTCAAAGCGGATTACCTTCATTTTGTCTCCTTTTTGTTTTAGGCTGTTTTTCGGCGCTTTGAGCGCTTTTGTGTGTGCGGGTATGTATGGACATGGGTAAAAGGGTAAAAACGCGGCAGGGTGGCGCGCAGGAGCTGTCAGGGGGTTTGAGGCTCGTCCTCGCTTATGTCGTAGCCAAGATCGGCGGGAGTGGTGCCCGCCTCCCAGAGCCGGAATGCCTCGGGCGCTTTCTTGTCCTCGCGCTTTTCGTCGCGGCGGCGCATCTCGTGCAGGAAGAAGCGGCCGTTGCGGGCGTTGTGCTCGTCGGAGGGATTACCGCAGACGAGCAGGGCGACAAGCAGCTCTTCATCCGTCATCATGCGGATCTCCTCGAGAAGCTGCGCGCCCTCCTCGAGCGCTTTCTGGTGCTGGATGTCGGAAAAGTTGATGATATCGGCCATTTTGAAACCTCCAATTTTCAGTGCGTTTATTCTACCACGCCGGGGCGGGAAATGTCCATAGATATCCGGGACAGCTCCGCGCCGTCTTGCATATGATTGATCGTGTAGGCACGGTCAATAAAGTCGTAGGCGGGGCCGCTGCGGTTTTCCGTGTTGAGGCGAAGGGCGACGATGCCGGCGAGCAGACCGACGAGCAGGCAGAGAAAAGCCGCCGAACGCTTGCACGTTTTCGGCGGCCGGGCTTCGAGATATTCGTCTATGCGGCGCATAGTGGTACGCTTATGCATGAAAGGCTCCTTTCAGGATTTGGCTTTTGGGGCGCGGCAGGGCATGAGCAGCCCTTCGCCGGACTTGCTTTGGAAGTGGAGCGCGGAAGTTTCCGTGCGGTATTTGGAGGCGGTGACGGAGGCGTCCGGGAACAGCTCGAACATATCGAGCAGAAGACGCGCGTCCACGGTGGGCAGGCCCTCGCCGAAGCGGTAGAAAAGGGGCTTGCGGAAGCTGATCTTAACGGCCTGCTGCTCGGCCTTGTGTATTTTGAGGTCGGCGCGGAGCTTTTTCAGATCGGGAGCCTCAAGCGGGATGGCGTTTTCCCGCGCGGGACGAAGCAGGGATTCAAGGTCGATCTCGCGCAGTTTGTCGGAGGGCGCGGCCGGGAGGGAATCGAACGGCTCGTTGAGACGGACGGCGCGGGCGCCGGAGATCATGCACTGGCGGCCCTCGCCGTCGAGCCATGCGCCGGCGTATTCGGTGCGGTACTGGCCGAGCGTGGATTTGCATATGCGCTTGGCGGCGGCGTAGGAAACGGCTTTGCCGTTTTTCCGTGCGGTATCGGAGGCGATATCGGCCCGGAGGGCGCGGCACAGGCGCGCAAGCTGCGCGCCGGCGTCGTTCATCATGCTCATGTTTTCGTCCTGGTGGGATTCCAGGAAGTCAAAAGTGCTGCGCTCGAATTCCGGGAGCGCGGCGGCGATGGACATACAGGATTTCAGCATAAGGGCGGCGGTCATGGTTTTATCTCCTTTCGATTGAAACCAGAATTTCGGATTTTCGGTGCGTTATTCGCGCAAAAGGGGAAACGCGCCCAAACCCGGCGGGTGGTAGTATTTGTCGAGCGTGGGCGCGGGGTGCGCGTGTCGATGGGGCGTGTTCAGGCGGAGGATGCTTCATAAATTTGCTTTCGCTTAATTTTATCACGGTTTCGCCGGGGGGGGTGTAAGGTTGACTTTCGGGGCGGGTGTTCACACTCCGGCCTGTTCCAACTGTGCTTTCAGCGCGGCGTTTTCTGCGCGTAGAGATTCTATGCAGACCGTCTTCAGGTCGATTTTTTTGGCAAGGCCGTCAAATGCCTTGGCGAATTCGCAGGGATTTTCGCCATAGCAGATGTCGCGGCAAACCTTTTTGTAGGGACAAAATTTGTTTTTCATTTTGTGTTCCTCCTTGTGGATTTTGGTTTGTTATGGCGATTATATCTGCCGTGTCAAGGTCGATTTTCGGGGGTGGGTGGTGTTCGTGGTGCTAATAGTATTCTTTGCCACACTCAAATTTTTTGATGGCATCAATAATTCTCTCCGCGTTATTATACACGGTCTCCACATGGATATTTTTGTTTATATCGCGCCAGATAATAATCTTTCTTTCTGGGTTTGCCCCTTGTGCCCGCCATAGCGCTGGCAAACCTTTTTCAAAATTCACGGGGCTACCATTCGTAGACATTCCCCCCGCTTTTTCATTTATAAAATACACTTTGAACCTCCATTTTTCGCGCCGTGGGCGCTGTTCGTGTTTTTGTGGGTGGGGCGGCGCGGTGCCGCCCCGGTGTGGTTAGTCGGGCTGTTCGGTCGTGGGATGGTCCCATGTCTTGTCGTGGCGAAAGACAAAATACAGGTGTTCACCGTAGTTCTCAATGGTGTCCGGGGTGCGGGTCAGGCCGTGGCGGGCGGCGGTGGCGGTGTTGCGGTCATTCATTTTGTTTCCTTTCTGCCGTCGTTACCTCCGCGGCGGGCTGTTCGGGATTTTCGCCGCGCTTCCAGCGGCGGAACACGTCGAGCGCGTTTTTCTCGTCGCGGCGGAAAAGCTCCTGAAGGAAGAAGCGGACGATGTCGTCGTCTTTTCCGGGCTTGCGCTCAAGAATGACGGCCTCGATCTGGTCGTCCGTGAGGATCTGGACGGCCTCGTAGATGTCATAATCGGGAAGCTCGTCCTCGTCCGGCTCGGGTTCCGGAGCGGGTGCGGCCTTGGGCTGCTCGTGCTGGAGGCGTAGCCTCTCCAGATACGGCGCTAACTGCACCGTTACGACACGTCCGGCGGCCGTGTGTTCTTCGAGCATGGAGGCGAAATTAAGGATATTCCGTGCGTTTTCCAAATTCTCCGGCGTGACGCTGCCGTTTCCGAAGCTGCCTTTGTCGCGCAGGAACTCGCCCCAGCTGCGGATGTGGGCGATGAGGCCGCCGTCGTTATCGCCGAGATCGTAGCGGCCGGAATAGGTGGACGGCTCGCCGCTTTCGTCGGTGTATTCAATAGTGAAGTCGGTTTTGTCGTAGCCTGCATTTTCGTCGGCGGCTGTTTCCTCGTCGAAGTGCTTTAGGATAATTTCAGCGGCCGCGACGGACAGGCGGAGGGCTTCGCCCGCGTCCATCCAACTGTAAAAGGCGGGATTTTCGGAAAAGCCGATGGACACGACGGGCGCGCCGGGACGGATGGGGTATTCGGCGGCGATCTGCTCGATGTAGGCGCGGCCCTCGTTTCGCTGGCGCAACATCCGCTCACGGGCGGCGAGCTGTTCGGCGTGCTCCTGCGCTTTCCGGGCCGATTCGGCGGCAAGGTTCATTTCCTCGACGGCGGCGAGATCGGCGGCGGTGGGATGGCCCTTGGGCAATGTGTCAAGCTCGGCCTTGTAGGCGGGAAGCTTCTCGTTTTTCGGCTGGTAGCGCTCCAGATCGCGCACTTTTTCCTTGAGCGCGGCGGCGCGTGCATATTTATACAGCGGATGCTCGGGCGTGAGACGGGCGGAATCGGTATCGAAATAGTCCGTGTAATAGTCCGTGTCGTTTTCGACGGCGAACACATCGGCGGGAAGATCGTCGTAATCTCGGGCGGCGATAGTCACGCTGTTATCGTCTAGGCCGTAGAAGCAGCGGATCAGCTTGCCGCCGTTGACCTTGATTCCGTTGTAATAAAATTTGATATTTTCGGTTTTCATTTCGTTTTCCTTTCTCGCGATCTCGTTTTCTCTTGTCGCTTATATAGGACGGCGGCGAGGGCAAAAGGCAACCGGCATTTTGCACAAAATCAAGGCGTTTTTGTTCCGGCTGCCCTTTGCCGGTCACAGGTGCGGTTATTTGTGCGCTTTCTGGGGAAGCACACAGAGCACAAGCTCGACGGAGCGGGGATAGATGTTGATTTTGGAAACGAGATAATCCCCGTAGGCGTCCATGAACAGGGAGCTTTCCTCCAGAATAGGGATAGCGACCCCGTCAAAAGCAAGGCAGAATTTGTCTAGTTCCGTTTTTTCGGGCATTCGGATGGTGTTGACGGCTTCGCGGACGGTTATCATAAAGCATTATTCTCCTTTTAAGTGATGTGTGGGCGTCAGATGGCGCGGCAGTCGGAAGCGGCGAGACGGGCGGCCTTGCGGCGGACGATGCCGGTATATATCTCGCAAAGCTTTTTATCCAGAGACACGATAGACAGCTTGGAAACGGCCTGACGCTCGGCATAGGTGGCCCCGCCGCGCTTCATACGCTCGCGGAGGTTTTTCTGCCGGACGGATAGGTTTACACCGGCGGAGCGTTCCAGTTCCTCGTACATATCGCCGATGGTTTTCTGATAGTTCAGGCCGTACTTCTCGCACATCTGGCGGACGGCGCGGTTTGTTTCTTCCTGCCACTGGTCTTTGCTGACAGCGGGGAGGGCCATTGTATCAAACGCGGTCTTGACGGCCCGTGTGTTCTGTGCCGTCTGCGCCTCGATGGCGGTTATCCGCTCCTCCTGTGCGTTCTGGCGCATTTCGATGTTTATGAGCGCCTGAAGCTGGGGGGAGAGACTGGAAAACTGCGGCTGTGCAGATTTGGCGCGGAAATAGCCGTTGACAAGCTCGCGCTGTACTTTCCATGCCAGATCATCCGTGAACGACTTCACCAGCATGAGATAGCCGGATTCGGTGATGAGGGTAACGCTTTCCGGCGTTCCGCCTTGCGGTCGCTGAATACCAAGCGTCCGAATTTCGGACGGCTGGGTCAATACAAAGAAATCTTCTCCCACGATAAAGTGTTCCCGGTTGTCGTTGAAGCGCTTGCGGGCCGTCCCGTCCGGCCTGTTGTGTACGGCGTCGATGTCCTTAAAGGTGACGACGCGCTTTCCGTCCCACTCCTTGATGGAGAGAGACACGTTGTTGACTACTTGCAATTCTTTCATGTTTGGTCCTCCTGTAAATTTTAGTTAATGTCCTCATTTCCATCATAGCACACGCTTGAAGTACATTTTTGAGAGTGCTTTTCGCTGGAAATTCAGACCGGCAGGAGGCGAAAAAAATACCTCGCTGCAAAATGACGGTTGACATTTGCAGGAGGTTCATCTAGAATAGATTTAGATAAACCTTCTGCGTCTTCTGATGTAGGGGTTCGTTTGGTAACGATGTACCGCTGTCCGCCAAGAAAGCCGGTACATCGTTATTTTTTTTTGCTCAAAAGCAGCTCGATCCCGTTTCGGAACGCTTCCCCGCGCGTGATGTTTTCCGCTTCGCAATATTCGCGCAGCCTTTTTTCAAGCTTGGCGTCAATGCAAATGCTGTAACGGATCGTTTTGGGGTTTTCCGCTTTTGGGCGCCCCATTCGTGGAGACATTTTTTCACCTCACTTTTTACCACATCTAAAGTATACTATAGGTGTGATGAAAAGTCAACCATTATTTTGCGTTTGGAACGAAAAAAGGCGCGCCCTCAATGGGGCGCGCTTTCCGCTGCTGTCTGCTATGGATTGAAATGGAGGTCAATATGGAATTTCGGATTTTCCGTGCGGTTTTCAGGCGATCCGGAATTTTGGATTTTCCGTGCGATTTAATCGCAGGGGACGAGCTGACGGGCGAGATTGGAAAAGTAGCATTTTTCGCCCGTTTCGACGTTTTCGAACGTTACCGACGGCGCGAAGGTGGAAAACGGCGCGAATACCTCGCCGCGGCCGGTGTAGGGGCTGCGCGACGTGTTCCAGTCGATCCCCATTTCTCCGGCCTGCATGCGGACCGTGAAAACCTCGCCGAAATGATCGGTGTGAATCTCGCGGCCGCCGCTGTACATATGGACTTTGATCTTATCGCCCTGCTTCATGGTTTGATTCCTTTCTGTAATCATGGTTTTTCCGTGCGTTCTGGATTTATTGATTTTCCGTGCGTTCTGCAGTCGCGGATTTTCCGTGCGGCCTTTACAGCACGCCGCAATCTGCGGCCTCGACGATAAGGCGGATAAAGCCGACCCATGCGGCGGCCGTGAGAAGAATAAAGCCGATCATTTTTTCTCCTTTACAACTGATTTTGGGCATGGAAAAAGCGCCGGGAAATCCCGGCGCTTTCGCGGTTTTTTGATTTTTTGTCAGCCGATATCCACGACGCGGGATATAGCGGGCTGATCCGGGTGCGCGGCGTTCCATCCGGCCGCAAAAGCCGCGTCCGTAAACTCGACGTCTTCGGCCAGGTGCAGCACGCCGGCCGGGGTTATCGCGGTTGCAACGGCAATCGCCGCCTCGCGGGACATGGGCGCAAAATACAGCTCCTTCGCATAGCGGACGATATCCCAATAGGCGCCCTCGGCCGCGTCCTCCGGCGTCATGGCCGGGGCCGTGTCCATAATGGAGGCAAGCGGGTTTTCCTCGCCGACGCGGGCCGTCCAGGCATCGACGATTTTCGTCGGCTTGCCGCCGAGCGCATAGCAGAGGCTGCGCGCCGTGCCGCTGTGGCGCTGGTCCATGATCTCGATGATATCCATATTTTCCCCTTCCCCCGGATTTTTCCGGGCATTTTTTTCTTCGGCGGCTGTTTTGCTCGCCGCTTGCGTATATATAGGACGGCGGCAAGGGCAAAAGGCAACCGGCATTTTGCACAAAATCAAGGCGTTTTTATGCGCGTGCTTTATGCCGATAAAGAAATTAAGAATTAGTCTTAATTTGTGTTCGGCGGCTCGGCCTGGACGCCGTGGGAGTTGTCCCGCTCCATTGTCTCAGTGATGGCGCGCAGTAAAAACTTGTTGAGCGTGCCGTCTACCGCTGCCGCGTGGGCCTGTATTATGTCTTTTTGACCCTTCGGGACTTTGGCCTCCAGGCGATCATAATTTGCTTTTACATATTTCGCCGTGGCGCGCTGCTGCGCCTTTGTCGTTGGCATGGTATCACCTCACAATTGATTATACAACATTATTATAATAGCGACAATATACAAAATAAACAATATAATGTCGGCATTATCGTTCATTATGTCAATTGATATAGTGTCGATAATATATTACAATGTAACCATAGCGAGACGGGAGGAAGTGAGGAAATGAAATTAAAACGCCTGATTAACCGGCTGATCGCGTGGCTGCGGGCAAACGGCTTGACCGCCGAGCAGGTAGCCGACTGCATCAGCTACATAACGCAATAAGCCGCCAGCGGTTAGCGCGCTGACGACTTAGACCGAAGGACAAAAGGGCAGTGCCCCGCCTCACTGCCCCAGATTGTAACACGGGCGGAGAAAAAAAGCAAGCAGAAAAGGAGATAAAACAATGGAGGACAAGACAACAACCGCCCGCGAGGCTTGGGAGACGATAGGCGCGGAAGCGCAGCGCCTGATCTGCGTCAAAATGCTCTGGACGGCGCGCAAGAGGGCCGACGCGCGCGGGGCCGCCTGCGCCGGACTGATCAAGACGCCGGAGGACGCCGACGCGCTGGCCGGGGCCGTATGGCTCCGTATCGCGGAGACGATCGAGGCCGGGACGGAGGACGCGCTGCAGCTGGTCGCATACCGTGCCGCCGACGCCGCCCTGCAGGCAGAGTACCGCGACACGATGCAGCACCCCGCCGCGAGCCTGGACGATCCGGACGCCAGGACAACCGCCGACATGGGACCGGGCCCGGAAGATGCCGCGATTGCCCGCGACGAGATACGCCGCGCGATCCGGTCCGCGATCCGCTCCGGCATTGATGCCCGCATTGTAAGCGGGACCGCCGCGGGCCTGACGCACGCGGAGATCGCCGCCATCGTCGGCATTACGCGTCAGGCCGTGAGCAAGCGCGCCGACAACATCCGCGCCCGCGCCCGGCTCGAGCTGGCCGACATCCGCGAGCAGTAACAACACGCCCGGACACCTTCGCGCCGCCGCACCGGGCCACAAAAGCGACGGCACCCCAAAAAAAGCAAAATAAAACAAAATGTAAACGGAGGAATTACAAAATGTTGAATCCCGATTTTTTCCCGGCGTCCTGCAAGCTGTCCGGCCGCGTGGCCGTCTATGTCCCCGGCACCGTTGACGCTGACAACGCCGCCGACAATAGCGCAATGGTGGAGTACACCGCCGCAGAGCTTTCCCGCCTCTTTGGGGGCGCGACGGCCCAGCCCGCCGCGGGCTACTGGCTGAGCGAGGTACACGGACTTATAGCGGAGGCCGTTACAATCGTGTACAGCAACGCCCGCCCGGACGACATCGAGGAGCACGCCGCCGAGATAGCCGCAATCATCCGCAAGATCAAGCACGACTTGCGGCAAGAGGCTGTAAGCTGCGAGATCAACAACGACCTGTATATACTCTGACAACCAAGCCCCCGCCCAGACACCCAAGCAGCAGCACACACAACACACACAATCCCGCCGGACTTGTCCCACTCCGGCGGGTATTTTTTTTACCCCTTTTCACCCGTTTTCACCCATTACCGGCTAAATTGGTTTACTTGCCTATTTTCTCGCGCGCGTATGCGCGTACACGCGCGTGTAAAATGACGCCTGCGCTCCACTATAGTCCATAACCGCACCATAACACACCCTAACAGGGGGCAATAAGGAGAGTTACCCGGTTCAGACTGTTCTAGGACAAATTCCTAATTTCTTCAGCGAAGCAAAGTGAACGGGGCTGGAAGTCCTGGGCCGCACCAGCGAGGACGGGCGCAGAGGCTCGCAGCGGCTGCAATCCGGCCAAAATGGTGCTTGGCCTTGGGATTATAGGCAATAATCACAAGGCGAGGACGGCGCGAGCGCGGCCGGTCTTGCAGGATGGCCCCTACTTTCCAATTCTGGAGGCCGTTTTTGCCGGGATTAGTCGGCCTACTCTTCTCCCCCCACAAACGTTCGCTCTTTCTCCCCATACCAATGTTCCCCCCAGGGTAACAAAGAAGGGAGTCCCCGCAGGAACTCCCCCGGTCGCATGCCTCTCGAGCTGTTGCAACCTGAACACCATGGAATATACCTCTGTTGTTGCTGTTTGTCAACGCCCCCCGGTTTCGGAATTCAATTAAAAAATTGAAAACGCAAAAAGGGCAAAGTCAAAAAAATATAAAAAAATCGCGGTCGCTTACGCGACATAGGTGAATGGTTGGCGTGGCGTATACGGATGGGTAATGAAAGTGTGCAGGGGCATATGTGAAGGACCCCTGGCGGCACTCTCAAAAATGTACTTCAGAGCTGTGTTATGGTGAAAGTGAAGGGACAAACCGGCGAAACGGAAGGGGGATAGATAGGCAATGACGGTTTCGGAGCTTATTCGGGAGCTGGAAGCGGTTTACGACAAGGAGCTGCCGGTCGCATATGGAGACGGCATAGAGCCGGTGTTTGGAATACACGTTCTCATGCGAGAGGACGGGGAAATCGTTCTTATCGAGTAAGGATAGCAGGAGGTGTTTGTAGAACATATGGAAGAAAGCAGTACCTATCAGAAGTTAAAGGCTGCATACGGGGACTGGATGGGCCGCACGGAGGTGCAGGAGGCTACGGGGCTTGTGTGTGTTTCGCGCAATCACTGGCTTGTCGCGGGGCTTCCCTACGAGAAGCGGGGAGCGGTTCAGAAACGGCATGTATGGAGGACAAAGGACATTGCAAAGCGGATGGACGAGCGAGGGCAGATCAAGGCGCGCTGTACAAAAAAGAAGCTCTGCCGGAAATGCCAGTGGCGGAGCAAAGCCCCTACTATCGAGGGAGACTGTTCCTATGCAGGCTATCCGGGCCATTATTCCAAAAGCTTTCACGCCCAAAACGGCGTTCCGCACGCCTTAGACACAGAACACTGTGCGTTCTTTGTCGAGGGGGACAGGGTAAAGCTTCCATCGGAGAATCTTTTCCCAATCGGGAACGGGAGGCCGTTTCGGAGATGAGAAAGACTTTATTGCTTGTGCTTGCCGCCCTGCCGATGCTTCTTCTGGGAGCTGGGTGGAGAGAGCCGGGGCCGGTTGAGATCGTTTATCCAGTTGTCCAGACAATAGGAGCGGAGGAAGCAGACGCTTGTGTCAGCGTTCCGGGGATTAAGGCCGTGGAGTACGAAGCGCCGCAGGCTGAGCGCTTGCAGGCTCGACGCTATCCCGGCGTAAATCTCGACGGCCTGTCAGCCAATGCCGCGCAGATCGTCATGTATCTGCTGGACGCCGGAATGGAGCCGGAAGCCATATGCGGCGTGCTCGCCAACATTGAGCGCGAGAGCGGATGCGACAGCGCCGCGACAAACGGCATCGGTGCCGTCGGCCTGTGCCAGTGGCTTGGGGTCCGGGCGCGTAACCTGTACCAGCGCGAGGGCTGGGACACCATCCCCGGCCAGCTTGATTTCCTGCTAGACGAGCTGGCGGGCACGGAGAGCGCCGTGGACTTGTCCGGCAGCGCCTACGACTGCGGCTATCGGTTCGCAAGAGACTTCGAGCGCACGGGCATACCCGGAACATACGCCGACCGGGGGAGACTGGCGCAGGAAATCTACGAGGAAGTGTTTGAGCCGTGAGAAGCGAAGTATACAACATGGATTGCATGGAGTACATGCGTTCGCTGCCGAATAAGGCGTTCGATCTGGCGGTCGTAGACCCCCCGTATTTCTCGGGGCCTGAAAGGCGCGGCTATTACGGATGCAGGGAAAGCTCGATAGGCGTACACAAAGATTACCCTATTTCTCCCAAATGGGACGTTCCGGGCGTAGATTACTTTGCAGAGCTTGTCCGCGTGTCAAAGCGGTACATTGTGTGGGGATGCAACTACTTCGACGTTTCCTTCCCTCCGGGGCGCATTGTATGGGACAAATGCAATTCCAGCAGCTCCTTTTCCGACTGCGAGCTGGCCGCGACGAATTGCCACGACAGCGTTCGGCTGTTCCGCTATATGTGGAACGGCATGATCCAAGGGAAAAGCGCCGCAGAGGGTCATATTATGCAGGGTAACAAGCGTTTGAACGAAGCGCGCATTCACCCCACGCAAAAGCCGGTCGCGCTGTACGAATGGATTTTCAGCCGGTACGCCAAGCCGGGCTATAAAATGCTCGACACGCATCTTGGCAGCGGCAGCAGCCGAATCGCCGCCTACGACGCCGGACTGGATTTTGTAGGCTGTGAGATAGACAAATACTATTTCGACAAGCAGGAGGAACGCTTTGCGGCACATACGGCGCAAATAAGCCTGTTTGAATCGGAACAGGAGATAATTTCAGAATTTAAGGAGGACGCGATATGAAAATTTTCAGCTACGAGAAATACAAGAAAGCCGAAAAGCATGACAGAACTTGGGCACGCGAGAGCGACGGACATATCGTCCGGGGCGGAAACATCCTTGGAACATTTTATGTCTGCTACGACGACAAGGCTGACGCTTGGTGCATCGACTACACGCTCAAGCCCGGCGATAAGGTGCGTATTGCAAACAAACGGGGCAAACTATGGAACGTCGATGGTCTGATGGACAAGTACATGGGCAAGGTTATGACGGTAGATGAAGTGCAGCAGCATGGGAACTTTCACTTTAAGGAAGCAAAGGGAGAAAAGCCGTTTGGTAACGGCGAATGGTCTTTCCGTGTAGAAGATTTTACCGAAGTCCTCACGGCGTTTGACCATGTGGAGCCGGAGGAATCGGAGGAACCGGACGTGACCGTCGAGCTGCATTTCTGCGGCAGGGAAACGTCGGCTATGCTTGTCAAGGGCGCGGATATCGTCAAAACCGCTGTGGCGCGCTGCCATCCCGCAGACGAATACGACCGGGGCGAGGGCGCGAAAATCGCGGTCAATCGCCTGTTTGCGCCGGAGCCGCCGCAGTATTACAACGGCAAGGTCGTCTGCATCGCAACGGCTTACAACTGGTGGACGGTCGGCAAGGTCTACAACGTCGTGGACGGCGTTATTACCGCCGATGATGGCAACAAGTACCCCAAGTTTGGAGCGCCGTACAAAGATGCGGAGGATGTGCGCCACGCAGGGCATTATGAAGGCGACGATGGACGTCACAGTCGGTTCAACATCTTCGTCCCGCTGATCGAGGATTGATACGGCATTACGAGCGAGGGCGTGATTGACGTGGGTTACTCGGGCGGTATCGTTGTCAAACTGTACAACAACAGCGGGACGGATTACCGCGTTAAGCGTGGGGACAAAATCTCGCAGCTTGTGATCGTTCCGATCCTTCGCCCAGCGCTGGAAATCGTTAAGGAACTGGACGAAGCCGAACGCGGGGACAACGGTTTCGGAAGTACGGGGGTGTAAATATGCTGAAAATTGAAAACGTAGAGGTCATGGGCTGGATCGCAGCCGTTCGCGGAATGCGGAATCCTAAAAATTCATGGGAGAAGTCAGATAGTCTACATTGCAGTGATGAGGAAAGCAACTGCGGTGATTGCGGGCACTTCTATTGTCCACAGGGGGATGCGCTTGTAATTGGCCCCAACGACCTTGACCTCATGACCCGGCTCCGCAACGCCGGTACGGACCACCGGAAATTCATGCGGATGATTACCGTATATGTCGATATAACAGCCCCGCTGTACTGGTGGAAAGAGTTCGATACATACAAGGTCGGAACGGTCGCTAATTCGTGCTCTACGATGCATAAGATTGCTGACAAGGAATTTGAGTGTGATGATTTCAGCCATGAGCATCTGAGTTGCATTGACATTGGCGGTGGCGTTGGCTCTCCTTATCGGCTGTTGCAGCAAACGATTGTGATGCTGAACGAATGCCGCAACCTGTATCTGGAGACAAAGGACAAGAAATACTGGTGGCAGATGATTCAGCTCCTGCCGAGCAGCTACAACCAGCGCCGGACGGTCATGCTCAACTATGAGGTGCTGGCCAACATCTACAAGTCGCGCCGCAACCACAAGCTTGACGAGTGGTGCCTTTTCTGCGGATGGATTGAAAGATTGTCGTATTCGGAGTTGATCACGGGAAAGGAGAAGAAAGAATAATGGGAACGGAACAGAACACTTCGAAGCACATGCAGGTCAGCAGGGAGTACGTCCTCGAAACCGCGAAGATGTGCGTTTGCGGAGACCGGGAGCAGGACTACGGCTCCCCGGAGAACAATTTCCGAACGATAGCCAACCTGTGGAACAGCTATCTCGCCACGAAAGCGGACGGGCAGGGTATCGAGCCATACGACGTTGCCGCCATGCTCGCGCTTCTGAAAATCGCCCGTATCGCCTCCGGGCACGGCAAAGCGGACAACTGGGTCGATCTGGCCGGTTATGCCGCCTGCGGAGGCGAAATCCAGGATATCGACTTTTCCATTTAAGGAGGGATGCTTATGCCTATCACAAAAAGAGACAGAACCGTTCTCGAATCGCTTGAGCAGAACATAAAGACGTGTATGGTGTTCGGAGCGCCGACGGATGTGTTTGCCGCCCTTCTCGCGGAGTTCCAGCGCGTCATTGCGGAACGCGATGCAGCGATAGCCGATTTGAGGCGATTGGCGGCCCAGTGCGGCGCTTCGTGCGAACTGTGCGGTAACTATACTCCCTGCCCCGGCAAAAGCTGTACGAGCTACGAGGACGGCGACAGGGGATATCTCAACGGCAGGGAGATTGAATTCCATTGGACATGCATGGACATAAACTACGGCGACTGTCCTGCTTTGGAGAAAACGCCCTGCCACGAGTGTGCGCAGCAGGACGGAGATAAGAACTGGAAGTACAAAAAGGTGTACCACGATGCCGAATGAAGTGGACGCCGCGAAGGAATCCCGCTTCCAGATCATGAAAAACGGGAAGTGCCATATGAGCGGCCCGGTTTCAATTCTCTACGACCGGGAAACACGAAAGCAAATGCGCTCGGCCGGGTACACGATCAAGATCGACGGCAAAGTTTTTAGACAGTGAAAAATAAAATGGGTAGGATGCTGCGAACATGCGCTTCCTATCCATTTTGCTATCTCAATAGCAACGTGCCATTTTGGGCGGGCAAAAGCCCCCTGATAGGTGGGGATATTGGTGAGCGGACGTTAGGGCTGATTGCACTCCTATTGCAGTTTCCTTGCAATGGGGAATGTTTTTGTATAACGACGCAAAGCACTGAAAACACTAGCTTTTTCCTCTGCCATTGTCTTTTTAGCGTTTATATCCATCAGTGACGCGCTGTTGAATATGCGCACAACTGATGGATATGGAAGGTACAATTAATTAAACCCTTAGTTTAACATCAAGCGTGATTTCAGGGCTTGTCCAGTTGCCGCCAGTGTTTAGCGGTGACTTATGGCGGGTTCTTTTTTGCTCTTTGTCGTAATATCTCACCTGTTGGCTTTTGATCCGCTGCGGCGCGTCCCGGTGATATTCGATGCGTTCAAGGCAGTCTTTCAATAGCCTGTTCTTTGTTGCCGCGTCCATTTTGGCATCTTGCATAGCGTTTAGCGCCGTTGTAAACTGTTCAATCTTTTCTTCATAGTCAACAGGTTCCGGCATGGATTCGTAAGCCTTGCAAAGCGCCTGTCTGACTTCCTCTTTTTCCCTCAACAGCTTTTCATTGAGCTGCTGGAAGATATGCGGCGGCATCCTCTTTGCTGGATCAGGGTCAGCTTGCGCTTCCCATTGGGCAAGCTCTTTTTCGTCAAGCTCTTTCTGCTTGGCTTCCAGATTCTTAATCAACCGTGCGTGTAGCTTAATGGAATCGCCTTCGTTGTTTTTCAGTCTGATTTCAAAATCATGTATGCAGTCCCGTAAAATATTACATACACGTTCTTCCATTTCAGCATATGTGCATGATCCTGTTTTGCAATATGTTTGCCCGTCACACAACAGGCGCGGTTCCGTGTTGTGTGCCTTGTATGTACGCAACGACATTGCGCGGCCACACTTGCAATACAACAGACCGGCCAACGGATTTCTTATTTTCGTGGTTGGCTTCTGCCGCGTGTTTCTTCCTTTTTTCGCTTGCGCGGCATTGAAAAGCGCTTCATCTATAATAGCTTCATGCTTCCCGTCATAGATCATGTATTCACCGACTTTCGCAACAGGCCGGGTTTTCTTAAATTCGCCTTCCTCAACAACAGTCAGCGTTTTCCGATGATTCCACTTTACTTTTCCTATATAGTGGATGTTTTGCAGCATCTTTGTCATTGCGTTTGCTGACCAATGGTCACCTTTTGGCGGCTTGATCCCCATTTCATCAAACTTCTTGCAGATGTTCCAGCATCCCATATCTTTATTGACGTACAAATCAAACATTATGCGAACAACGTCCGCTTCGGCTTTGTTTGGTACAAGGATAGGGCACTTTCTTTTTCCTTCGGTTACAAAGGTTTTGTCATAGCCATAAGGCGGCGTATTGCCGACATAGTTTCCTTGGCTGACGGACAGCAAGCGGCCACGGCTTAATATCTTCTTGGTGTATTCCAAGTAATCATTTCCGCGCTTCAGCTCTCTTTCAAAAGCGTCCCAATCATATTCGTCCCGCAAGTCATATATCCGCTGCGGTGTAGCAACAAGCGTGTTTGTGTGCTTCAGCAGCTTCATCAAGCGGCCTATATCTTCAAGATCACCACGGGTCAAACGCTGTGGTTCTACCACGGCAACGGCCTTGTATCTTGGCGATTCTATCAATCTCAAAACACGGTTGATTTCCGGTCTTTCCGCTATAGTTTCGCCGGACACAACTTCACGGTATTTGTTTTCTTCCGGCACAACGCCGCCAAGGTTCTTTTCTGCCCATTCGTCAAGCATGGCTTCATGCTTTGACAGCACTTCTTCCACGGTCAACAGCGGATCATCTGACCGGGACTTTCTCAAATAGTCAATTACTTCTTCCGGCTTGAAATCTATCTTTGGTTGATAATACAATACAATCAGCTTCTTTCGTGGGTTATTATTTAATCATATGTGTTATCCTGCTCTTTATCATGCTTTCTTTTCGTTCTGGCTTTTTCAATAAAATGCGTTGCTGTGAGGACAACAGCAACCGCCGCGACGGTCGGCAACCAAATATTTCCTATGCGATTGTCGGCGGTGAAAAAGCCGTTGTTGCTGTCGCTAACATCCATCACGATGTAACCGCACAAAGCAACGGCAAGGAAGATACACAGGCCAGCAAGCCCATATATAACCGGCTTGCGCTCTTTTATCCCCGCTTCAAGCATCCTGCACTTTTCTTTCAGATGTGCTATTTGCTGTTCGGCGCTATCAAGCTTTGTTTGTAGTTCGGTGGCCGTTCCCGTGTCCGGCTCTTTCGGCGGCTCCATGTCAAATAGGCTGTCCATTGAAATGTTAAGATACTTGCAAAGAGCGGCGATATAAAACACACACGGGTTCGACAGCGCACCGGACAGAAACTTTGCAATAGTAGACCGTGGTACGCCTGTATTTTCAACAATATCACGGTGTGTTTTGTGCTGTTCATTCACGGCTTTCTTTATGTTCTTATAAAGGTTGTCGCATTGTGGCTGAATTTGCTGAATAATAGTTCTTGTTTCCATAAAATAGCCCCTTATTCTTACCATACATTGGTATATTCTCCCGTGGTATGAATCATTCCGGTTTGAATCTTTACTTTATGAAAAATCGCGCTATTATGAGGTTGTAGCAGATGTGGGGCTGCAACCAAGGTATCTTCTATATGCCCGGTCATTCGGTGGCACGGTGGCCGGGCAGCTTTTAACAATTAACCGAAAATTCCTTGCAATGCTAAAATTTTGGTTTACCGGACGAAAGGAGCTTCATCGTGGCAAATCAGAAAGAAATATACATAAAGGAAATAATTCAGTTAATGGAGAAATGCGGCGATCTTGCTTTGCTTGAACTCATTTTCCAGATTCTCTGCAAAAGCATTTAATCAAGCAAACGCAGAAAGCTTTCCAGCTTTTCCGGCGCAAAATCATATATCTTTTTAACCGCTGACAGAAACTTATCATCTGTTCGCAGCTTTACAACGATGTCAGAAATGGCATCGTTGTTTTTTTGTGATTTTGGGCGTTCCATCGGAATATCATATCCGGCAAGCCACATTTCAGCCACATCAAGCACTCTTCCCATTTTGTATAACGCTTCTTGTTTTGGCTCATATCGCCCTGATAGATAACAGCTTATAGACGGCTTGTTAATTCCAGATCGCTCCGACAATTCAGCAGCTTTCATTTCTCTTATATCAAGGGCTTCTTTCAGCCGCTCTGACGGACTGGAAATTCTTTCGTATTGACTTTTCACATCATCACCCCTTTCTCGAAATGATAATAACACCGAAATTAAGAAAAGGCAACCAAAATCCATAAGCGGAGAAAAATAATTAAGTTTTCCTAAAACTTTGGCTTGACTTTTGAAATTATAGCAGTATAATAATCACAGAAGTTAAGAAAACTTAATTACAGCCGACAGGCAGGAGGAAATTGAAATGACAATTCACAAATTTCATAAGACAAACGGAGGCGTTTATCTTTCTCCGGTATATGTCAGAGATGATGGCAAATGGGCTTCAATAAAAGAACAAGCGAATAATAAAAGAAACTCAAAAAGAAAGGATTGATTTAATGAGTGCAAACTATGCAAAGCTGCGTGGTAAAATCCGCGAGGTGTACGGGACGCAGGAAGCCTTCGCTGAAGCAATCGGAATGAACACTGTTTCTCTTAGCCAACGCTTGAACGGGAAACTTGAATGGAAAATTTCTGAGATTGCAAAGGCGTGTGAAGTCCTTGGAATCCCTCTTTCGGAAAATGCAGAATATTTTTTTACGAAAAAAGTTAAGATTTCTTAATTGGAGGGCAAGCCGATGCCAAGAAGAATCACCCCGGAAGAACTGGTTGACGCAGAGATCGAGCGCCTGAAGAAAACGGACGCTGTGAAGCTGGCGCAGAAGGAGCAGCGGCTTTTGTACCGCAAGCGGAAGTACCTTGCACAACTCAAATGGTTGGAAAAGCGCGGCAAGGCGCTGATGGCCGAGGGCTGGACGCTGGACACGCTGGAGCTGCTGTTCAGGGACATCCCGGAGGAATAACCGGCATTCGGACAAACGCTGACTGAATAAGCTGAAATACAGAAGAAAGGGGATGTTTTTTGTGAAAAGTCAGGATGTATATGGTGAGCCGACAATACTGAAATATCCGGGCATGACGGTTAGGGTATACAGACCGATCCTGACTGATGAAGAACGGGCAAGAAGAATGAAGCGCATAGAACAATCAGCGGCGGCACTACTCATTGAATATTACAAAAGGAAGGAAAAAGATGCGGCAGTTAACAATTGATCCTGAATTCCGGGACAAAATCCCGCCACTGTCACAGGATGAAATTTCCAAACTAGAAGAAAACATTCTGGCAGATGGCGAAGTAAGGGAACCGCTTGTTTTGTGGCACAACACGGTCATTGACGGTCATCACCGATGGGCGATCATTCAGAAGCATCCGGAAATCCCTTACAAGGTCACACAGATGGATTTCCCGGACAAGTGGGCGGCTATCGTCTGGATGTGCCGGAATCAGCTAGGGCGGCGCAACGTCACGGACGAACAAAAAACCGTGTTGATCGGCGAAGCGTACCGGGCACAGAAGATGACAGTCGGTGCATCTGATGGATTCCGTGGAAATCAATACTCAAAGGTGGTAAATCGCCAAAATGGCGATATACCAGAAACAAGCAAAACAGAAACCATCATTGCAAAGCAATTCGGCGTTGGCAGCGGAACAGTTGCGAGGGCAAAGCGGTTTGTTGACAGCCTTGACGAAGCTGAAAAGGTTTCGCCCGGTTTCCGAGAATCAGTACTTTCCGGCGCTGTGAAGGCTCCAAAATCCGTGATTGCTGAAATACGCAATGTGCCGGAAGAAAACCGCGCCGAAGTGGTTGAAGCAATCAAACGCGGGGACACGGACACGGCAAAGGCAATTATCAAGCCGAAGCCTATTCCGGTACAGGAAGAAAGCCGCCCGGAGTTTGACGCGGATGATTTCAATGGCGTTCTTGCCGCCGCTGTGAAAGCCTTTGACGAAGCCTTGGAAATGCACATGATCCTAGCACATCCTGAAATGCTTGATTGCAGGGCCGGGCGCGAGGCAGCAAGCAAAGCGCTTACAAAAGCGAAAGCCATTATTGAAAAATACGAAAAATTGATAAAGGAGAAGAAGGAGAAAAACAACGATGGCTAAAGTTATTGATTACAAGCTGATGGACATCAACACAAAAGATATTGTTGTTGACGCCCTTGGACAGCGGAACGTTGACAGCAGACGGGCGCAGTTCAGAACAATCATGCGGACGTTTGATCCGCTGCTTGTTCAGCCGGTCAGCGTGGCACTCATTGACGGAAAATATTACTGCTTTGATGGCCAGATGACCATGAAGGTTCTGAAGGCGCGGAACGGTGACAAGGACTTGTGCGTTAAATGCCGTGTGTACACCGGCATGACAAAGCTGGATGCGGCGCAGATGTTCATTGCACAGCGCGGCACAGTCAGCAAGGTAACGCTTGCGGATCGAATCCGCGTCCATGGGAATTACGGTGACGATAAAAGCCTTCGATTTCAGCGTGTGACAGAGCTTAACGGCTTAGAAATCTCATGGACAGGCAACAAGGCGAAAAACACGGTTGTTGCGGTCAGTACACTTTGGAGCGAGTTTCAGGCTTTCAATGATGATGAGCTGTATGCGTCTTTTATCCGCGTCCTGAAGAATTCGTGGAACGGTGATCCGGATGGACTTAGGGCGCAAATCCTCAAGGGGCTTGGCCTGTTCATGCGGACATACAAAGGACAAGCCAAGGAAGAAACGCTGATAACCGGCCTGAAAAGGATTCCGGCAACCGACATTATAAGAAACGCACAGCCGGACAGGACATCAGGAAGCCGCAAATATGCCGTACAGATTCTTTACGCTTACAACTACGGGCAGCGGGAAGAAAAACGCCTTCCCAATCTGCTGTGACAAGGAAGGTGAGCCTTGATGTTTTATACAACACTTAAAGGAAAGTTAACGCTCGAACAGGCGCTGGCACTGATAGACGGGGACGGAGACCTCGATCTCCGCGGGACGCAGATAACGACGCTGCCGGACAACCTGACGGTCGGCGGC
>ERZ1034928.54-NODE-54-length-68471-cov-5.980239_pt1 | contig 68471 bp, 63 predicted proteins | sample MGYA00520627_ERZ1034928 | MGnify/ENA primary metagenome ERZ1034928 (study PRJEB33766, sample SAMN09781755) | gut metagenome | biome: gut microbiome | host: Homo sapiens | place: Madagascar | study: EMG produced TPA metagenomics assembly of the PRJNA485056 data set...
GCGTAATACTGATTGCGGCGGCGGCAATATCAGATTGGTATTTATCTGTGCCTATCTTTTTAGTACGAATGGTTTGGTCGGGCGCATCAATCTGCGCGACAGTTTCAGAATACTGGTCTGCAAATCCCGCAAAACCATTCGTTGTGGAATATGCGTATGATTTTCTGTCCAGTTTATACCAATCGGTATGTTCTGTGTCTGAATTTACATGTACAATCGCACCGGTATAAACACCCGCAGATTTTTTTGCCCCCGCGCCGCGCGTGATGCGTGCATATGGCGCGATTGCGATATCGCGATTGGTGTTGTTTTTAATTTCATCGTTGATGGTGATTACATAATCATCAACTGTAATGCGACGACGGAAATCAACCCCGTCTGAATTACGCCAAGAGTATGCGTCCCCAGACGATTTCCATACCGTTGTTGGTGTTGGCGCAGATGTACCAGTGGCCAGAACGCCAACCTCTGCAAAATCGCCATCGCCAGACAGCAATGCGGTGTCATCTGCGAAATCATTTAATTTGATATTTGATATACGCAAGCCCTGAACCGTTGCATTTAATTTTTCAGATGCAACATCGTGCGTTGGCACAGCGGACAGGTCAACCACCACGGCGGATTCTGTTGTTGTTGGGGTTTCTGTTTTTGGTGCTTTGAATGCGCCAAATGCCCACATCGCCGCAAAGAACAGAATAAACCACCACAAGAAACCACCAAACATGGACTTCTTGGCTGTGGCGTTTTTGTTTGCATTCCACTGGGCAAAGCCCGAATTATTATCCAGATATTTTACCATTGTTATTTTACCTTTTTCGTTCTGACCGACGCCAAACAACGACGACGCGCCATGTACCAGTTCAATATATATAGTGCAACACCAACACAAATACAAATGTCTGCCACGTTAAATGCCGGCCAATGCAACCCACCAATATGAAAGTCCAAGAAATCAACCACCGCGCCAAAGCGCACGCGGTCAATTATATTACCAATCGCACCACCCATAATCAATGCCAATGGTAACCGCTCATATTTTTCTGCACGCACAAACAAATAGTGCCCAATGAACCCGATAATAAACCCTGTTGCGATAACTATCAGGATTGGTGCAAATTCGCCCACACTGCGCAGCATTGAAAACGACGCCCCTGGATTCCACGTAAATACGATATTAAACCAATCAAACACGTGCCACATCAAATACGGCACAGGAACAATTTCCCACGCCGCACCGTGCAACGGCACAGTCCCCGTTATGGCGTACAGCAACACCCCCTTGGTCAACATATCAGCCAAGATAATTGCCATAATGATTGGAACATAGGTCAATAGTTTCTTTTTCATCTGCTTTCCCCGTATATTCAGGTGAAATATACCAAGCGGGGCGCATAATTGCAAATATAAATGTCCCCAACGCGGGGACATTTAACATATTATTTATTGGTCAGATACTGGTTCGATAACAGTGCTGTAATTGTCCGCCCGCATTCGCGCCAGCAAAGCCGCCACACTGCGTTCAGACGCGCCCAAATGTTCCAGCACGCCATAACCCAAGAACAAAGAACTCTCAATTGTTTCGGGCAATGCGACGTTTGCGCCGTCTGCCAGTAATAATTTGGATTCTGTCAGGTTGCGCGCACGGGCAAAGATTTTAACACGTGGCGCAATTTCACGCACCGTGATGGCCGTATCATGCGCCGTCGCCGCGTTATCCAGCGCAATTACCACCGCACGGGTTTTACGTGGCTGTAATCCCATATCACGCAAAACGTCTGCATTGGTGGAATTGCCGTACACAACGTTAAACCCATGTTCACGTCCCAACAATACCGTATCAACGTCCATATCAATGGCGATGTATGGAATATTTTGTGCGCCCAACATTTGTGCGACGATTTGCCCCACACGACCAAAACCACAAATGATAACAGATGGCACTTGTGCGGGGCGACTCGTTAACCCTTGGGCAACGGATTGCGAAAACAGACGCCCAGAACGCTTTAACCAATCATAAGCCATCATCAACAATGGTGTCATCATGATAGACAATATGATGATTGCGGTCAAAATTTCCTGATGCACTGGTGGCAACGCATCAATGCCAGATGTGCGCATGGTCTGTAACATCAACAAACCAAATTCGCCCGCCTGTGATAAAATCAATGCAATCATTGCGGCGTCGGGAACATTCACATGACGCACGCGCGCCACCATAAATATCGCAACGAATTTTGCCGCAATCAATCCAATTACACCAAACAGCACAACATACCAATATTGTCCCAGCACTGGCAGGTTCAGCCCCATACCCAACGAAATAAAAAAGAAAGCCAAGAACAACATTGCGTACGGACTGATTTCCGCACTGACCTGATGGCTGTAAATCGTTTCGGACAACAACATACCCGCCAAAAACGCGCCCAATCCGGCCGGCACGCCCGCGGCATGTGCAACCGCCGCCCATACAATAATGTTTAATATTATGGCTAATAAAAATGCTTCCTTGGATTTCAGGCGCGAAACCAATCGCATCAATGGATTCAGCACAAATCGCCCAACAATTACAACGCCCAATACCAGCGCAACCGACCACACAAACACATCAATCGCCGTCGCGCCAAAATTGAATGTGCGCCCCGCCAGCACCGGCATCATGGCCAACAATGGAATCGCCAGTAAATCTTGGAATAATAAAATAGAAAATGTCTGGCGACCCATATCAGTGTTTATCTGGTTACGATCTGCCAACATCTGCATATCTTCGGACGTACTGGACATTGACAGCATCAACGCCACCATCACACAACCAATGATAGGCCACCCAGTCAATCCAAACAGCAATGGGAACAGCATTGTTGCAACCATTAACACTTGCGCGGCACCAAACCCAAAAATTGAATGACGCAACGTCCACAAACGCTTCATATTTATGTTCAAGCCCATTGTGAACCACAGGAACATTATTCCCAAATCACCCAACAGCGTCCACGTATCCGTTAAATGGAACAAATTCAAAACATATGGCCCAGATACAACACCTGCGAATAAAAATGCAACCAACGCACTAATTCGCGCCACACGTAAAAATGCAACCAGTGCAAAAACCACCGCAACAAACGCTAGTAATGTCAGGGACATTGTCATGATACTCTCTCTCCTCTATACTCAATACGAATTATATCAAATCGTGTGCCAGTTGTAAAAATATTTCAGGTGATAATTCTTCGGCGCGTTCAGTACCTGTTAAATTATATTTTGCCCAATCAACATTCGGTATGATACCGCGTATCATCTTGCGACGCTGGCCGAATAATTTCGCTGTGATTTGTTCCAGTTTTTTAACATCACCCACCGCACGGATTTTGTCAGCATTTGGAATAACCGACACAACCGCCGACTGGACACGTGGACGCGGAACAAACGCCGTATTCGGTACGACAAACAAAATTTTTGCGTCGGCAACCAATGATGTCAACACAGCCAATCTGCCATATTGTGTATCGCCAACGTGCGCTGTGATACGTTGCGCCACCTCGCGCTGGAACATCAATGTCATGGATTTTATTGGCGTGCCAGACGCCACCGCAATCAGCCAACGCGTAAATAATTCAGTTCCCACATTATACGGCAAATTTGCACATATTGCATATTCGCCCAGCCCTAAATCCGCCGTATCAACGCGCAAAGCATCGCCATACACAACCGTCAAACGGCCAGCCGATGCGGCAACAACCGCATCAAGAATTGGTTTGGTTGCGGTATCTTTTTCAATCGCAATAACGCGACGTGCACCCGCCATCAATAATGCACGCGTCAATCCCGCAGGCCCAGGGCCAATTTCCATAACATCTGTATTTTGTATATCAGGAACACTGCGCGCAATACGCCCCGTCAGATTCAAATCAAACAAAAAATTCTGACCAAACTGCTTTTTAGGTTCCAGCCCCGCTGCACGCATCATTTCGGCGACAGGTGGCAAATTTTCAACCGTCATCATATTGCTTTACGCCCCCCAAACGCCAATGACAATGTGCCATCGTCTAAATAATCCAAATCGCCCCCCAATGGCACGCCCGACGCCAATTCTGTGAATCGCACGTTTGATACATCTGTTAACACAGACATGATATAATGTTGGGTGGTTTTCCCCTCGACCGTGTTGGGTAATGCAAAGATAATTTCGGTTACATTTTCGTCACGAATACGTGCAGGCAGATTTGCAATATTCAAATCGTCTGGGGTCATGCCGTTTGCACCCGACAGCAACCCACCAATTATATGATAACGACCGTGGAATACCGCTGATTTTTCAAGTGTCCAAACGTCCGACAAATCGCGCACTATGCACAACGTGCCGTTTGCCCGCAATGCGTCACGACAATATTCGCATTTTCCCGCCCCTCTGTCGGTCAAGACACCGCAATTTGGACACGGCGCAACATTTTCCACCGCATCAGTGATTGCCGCCGCCAACATTTCTGCGCGACCCGTTTTATCCTGCAACAGCGCCAACGCAATACGTTGACCACCACGTGCGCCAACACGTGGCAAACGCGCAAATTGTTTAATCAACTTTTCTATTTTCTGGTTCATGATACCAACCAATTTAATCAATGAAATACATAACTGTCAATGCCCGCGTTCGTTGCGCGATTACGCAATTCGGTTGCAGCAGCGTCCGTAATGCCGTTTGCGCGCACACGGAACATACCATTTGAGGCCTGCTCTATTGTGGCAACAACACCCAGTTTATTTTTAACATTTGCCACCTGTTTTGCGGCCGCATCGCGTGATGAAAATGCCCCAAATTGAACCCCTGCCCCACCGCGAGAAACAGACGGCGCATTATATGTTGGCGCAGCCGCGGTCGTTGCCGCGTTATATGCCGCCGCAAATGTTGGTGCGGTGGCGACCGGTGCAACATGCGACGGCTGCGACGCAATGGGGGTGACGGGGGTCGTACGCTCAATCGGGGCGGAATTATTTTTTACCATTTCAAAACCACGGTTTAACAATTGTGTTGCAACCGCGGCACGAACATCCTTGTTTTCTGCGCCCAAAACCACAGCCATCAAATGCGTACCACCACGATTTGCCGTTGCAACCAATGAATAGCGCGACTTGTTTGTAAATCCGGTTTTCATACCATCACAACCTGCATATGTCCCCAACAGACGATTTCCATTTGTGTATGTTTTGCCATTATATGTCCACGTCTTGATTCCAAAGTATTTCCAATATTGTGGGAAATGTTTATACACCGCCATCGACAGCAACGCAATATCACGCGCGGTTGACATATGGTCATCGTTCGGCAGGCCAGATGAATTTTCAAAATTTGTATTTTTCAGTCCAATTTCATTTGCGACACGGGTCATCATGTCAGCAAAATTTCCTTCTTTGCCACCCTTTAAGTTTTCGGCCAACACGCGGGCAACGTCATTCGCACTCATTACTGTGACGGCCTTTATCGCATTTTCGACGGTAATTTTACTGCCCGCTGACAAGCCCAATTTCACCGGTGATGCCGCCGCCGCATAATTTGACACAATCAGATAATCATCCAAATGCAAGCGGCCGTGTTCCAGCGCATCAAACGTTAAATAAACCGTCATAATCTTGGTCAACGATGCGGGGTAATTCAACTGATTTGCGTTTTCTTTTATTAAAATCTGCCCCGTGTCCATATTTGCAACCAGTGCCGCACGATACTGTGCCGCGTGCGACGCACCACACATCATTACACACAGCAAAAATATGGATACAACCATTCTTCTCATAATCAGAATGTTAGTAAAAATCGCATAGTCAGGTCAACAATAATAAGCACAAAAAAAACGCCCAAACGGGCGCTTTTTAATCCAATGTACGTAAACTGATTTTATCGCCATCAACGATAACCAGATGCCCAGATGTTATGCCAAATGCGCGCGCAGCATTAAATGCATCACGCTGACCGAATAATGATTCATCACATATTGGACATACGCCACGCGACAAACACAATTGGTTTGCAATTACATCTTCGCGACATACAGCAATAATCGGCATATCTGGTTTACGACAAGAAATCTGGGTTGCAGCAACTGTGTCGCGCGCAAACACCACAATCGCCGACGCCCTATTCAAATACGCCATAGACGCCACAGACCGCGACCAATCATTTTCAGGAATATTTTCAATCCGCGACCAGTCATATGAATTTGCAATTGCGTCATAGTCCGCGTACGTCACGATTTTTGCCATTGTTTCAATCACGTTTACCGGATTGATGCCGATTGTCGTTTCTTCGGATGTCATGGTTGAATCCGCACGCAAATATGCCGCATTGGCAACGTCACTGATTTCGGCACGGGTTGGAAATTCACTGTTCACCATTGTACCCAACATTTGGGTTGCCATAATAACTGGGCGGTTCAATGTACGGCACGTGCGAATGATATGGCGCGAAATCGCAGGCACAGTTTCAAATGGGACTTCGACCGCCAAATCACCACGCGCAATCATAATGCCATCGGCCACCGATGCAATTTCCGCAATACGGTCAACCGCATTTGGACGTTCGATTTTTGCAATTATCTTTATCGGGTGCGATGTGCGTGCAGTAATGAAATCGCGAACCTCTGCCACATCTTCGGGACGCTGGACAAACGATATTGCGACCCAATCTGGTTTTTTGGTAATTGCGTATTCCAAGTCATTTTTATCCTTGGGCGTCAGAACCGATGTTGCGACATCAGTATCTGGCAAGTTAAATCCGCGACGCGACCAGATTTCATCACCACGCACAACCGTTGCAATGATTTTTCCGGTTTCAACGCCCGTTACGCGCATTTCAATTTTACCATCGTTTAACAAAATTCTGTCGCCGACATTCAGTGATTTCATCACGTCGTCGTGCGGTAATTGGACACGTGTGCTGTCCCCTGGGGTTGGGTCATTGTCAAATGTAAATGTTTGTCCGATTTTCAATGGATATTTATCTTCGGTTGCAAAATTACCGATACGATGTTTTGGCCCCTGCAAGTCAACCAAGACCGCAACATGCAACCCACAATCACGCGCCGTACGACGAATTAAATCGATTTTTTCACCCTGAACATCGCCGGTGTCATGACTGAAATTTATACGACAAACATTCACACCCGCCAAGAACATACCGCGCAGGGTTTCAGCGTCTTCGCATTTTGGACCAATTGATGCTGTAATTTTTGTAAATTTATTCATATTTTTCCGCTTTTTGTTTTCTTTCGTTTTCCTTGATTTTTACGAATTATGCTATATCATAAAAAGCACAAAGAGACAAGGGGAAAACAAGTATGAAAAACGCAAATCACGGTGCAATTGACAATCAACAGTTGCTGACCATTATTCAACGTATTGAAAAATTAAACGAAGATTCCGCAGCAATTGCGGCTGATATCAAAGAGATTTTTAGCGAGGCAAAATCCGCCGGATTTGACCCAAAATATATTCGCCAGATGATACGTTTGCGTAAACTGGACCCAGATGAATTAGACGAAGCGGACGAATTGACCCAAATGTACCGCAGTGCGTTGGGATTGTAATGAAACGATTTACCAAAACGGTTGAAAATTTTGTATGCGCCCACTGTGGCGCGCACGTTCGGGGCAATGGTTATACAAATCATTGCCCTGTGTGTTTATGGTCGCGCCATGTGGACAATACGCCGGGCGACCGCGCGGCAACCTGTGGCGGTATGATGCGTCCAATCGCTGTGCAACCTGATGGTGCACGATTTATAATTACGCACCAATGCGAAAAATGTGGCAAGACAATACGTCAGCACACAACCGACGACGATAATATAGACGAAATAATACGGCTGAGTGCGGATAACAGTTTTGTTTTCGGCAAATAAAAATCCCCCGAATGGGGGATTCCTTATTTTTTATGTTTTACTGCCGCCGCAATAAATGCGTTAAACATTGGGTGGCCGGTAAATGGGCTGGACTGAAATTCTGGGTGGAATTGACCCGCAACAAAAAACGGGTGGTTTGGTAATTCCACAATTTCAGGCAAGCGACCGTCCGGACTGCGCCCAGATATAATCATACCCGCATCTGCAAACTGTTTTTCAAAAGATATGTCCATTTCATAGCGATGACGATGGCGTTCTGATATTTTATCTGTGCCGTAAATTTTTGCGGCGCGTGTATTCGGCGCAATCACGCATGGATATGCACCCAAACGCAATGTACCGCCCATATCACCCGTGTGATCTGGCATAATATTTATAACAGGTGTACAATTCGCATCAAATTCTGTGGAATTTGCATTTTTTATTCCCAGTACGTTTCGCGCAAATTCTATTACCGCAACCTGCATACCCAAACAAATCCCCATATACGGTGTGCCCGTTGTTCTGGCATAATGTGCGGCGGCGATTTTACCGTCAACCCCGCGCGCACCAAAGCCCCCAGGGACAAGTACGCCATCAACGTCCGCACAATCCGACGGCGAAAATGTTTCGGCATTTATTTTCTTTAACACGACATGCACATTATTTTGAATACCCGCATGGAATAGTGCCGCATTCAGTGACTTGTACGCATCAGGCACGTCAAAATATTTTCCGACAATGCCAATCTGTACAGTCGGCAAATCCGCCGCCAGATAATTTGATATGCGTTCAAATCGGGTCATATCACCCGCACAATTTTCCAAACCAAAATGTTCTGCAATAATGTCAAAGACATTCTGGGCATCGTATGCCAATGGAATCTTGTAAATATTATCAACATCAATTCCACTGATTACATTTTTGGCGGGCATATTACAAAACATACCGATTTTTGCGCGTTCGTCCGCAGTCAACATGCGCGGTGTGCGCACAATCAGCATATCCGCCTGAATCCCGTTTTCCAACAGACGACGCACAGACATCTGGGTTGGTTTGGTTTTCAGTTCGCCACTCTGTTCCAAATATGGGGCAAGTGTTAAATGCACAAACATAACATTGCGGCGACCGACATCATTTGCAAACTGGCGAATGGATTCCAAGAATATTTTCCCCTCTATATCGCCGACCGTGCCACCAATTTCACACACGACAAAATCAGTATCAGTTGGCGCAGCAATATATTCTTTTATTCGATTACTGACGTGTGGAATCATTTGCACCGTCGCCCCCAGATAATCGCCACGGCGTTCGGCATTCAGCACGTCCCAATAAATGCGCCCGCCCGAAACAGAATCATTGCGCGACAGTTGCACACCCAAGAATCGTTCGTAATAGCCCAAGTCCAAATCTGTTTCGAACCCGTCGTGGGTGACATACACTTCGCCATGCTGGAACGGCGACATGGTCCCAGGATCAACATTCAAATACGGATCAAATTTTCGCGCATGCACAGTATAACCGCGCGATTGAAGAAGAGCGCCACAACCTGCCGCTGCGACGCCCTTGCCTAAACTGGATACAACACCACCGGTGATGAATATATATTTTGCCATAAGATTTGCCCCCTTATGGGCTTTTATCATACGAAATTTATCATTGCGACGCAACGAAATAAATTCCTATAATTTGGTTATGCAACGATTTATTGAAAATCAATCCCAGAACATGTTCTTGTGGACGCCGTTTTTGGTGGCGATGGGTTGTGCATTGTATTTTTCGCTAGACACAGAACCCAGCAATTTTGGAATCGGGGCACTGTGCATAATATTTATTGCGGGATTATTCTTACGCAAATCTATTATTGCGCGGGCGGGTGCATTGTTTATCTTTGGCGTACTGTATGCAGCGGCATATACGCATATTTTGGCGACACCACAAATCACACACGATATTCGCAACCGAACAATTGTTGGCGTGGTTAAAAACATAGATTACACCGATACTAAAACCCGCCTGAGCATTCAGACCGACGGCAAGTATATTGATACCACTGGCACGCCCATTGTGCGCCTGTCGATATCAGATGCAGATGCAATAAATATTGGCGACACTGTTCAAGCGACGGTCAATCTGTACCAGCCAAACGCCCCGTATGCCAGCGGTGCGTTTAACTATGCGCGATGGGCATATTTTAATCATCTGACCGCGACGGGCTATATCAAGGATTACGACATTATATCGCACGGTCGCCCGCACAATATGAATACCTTGCGCGATGCGATTCACAATAAATCAAATTCGTTCTTGGTTGACAGTTTGGTATTAGGGTACAAGAATGCCGTCCCGCGCAGCGACAGTCCGACATGGACATCAACCGGCGTCGGTCACGTATGGTCAATCAGTGGTTTTCACATGACACTGGTTGGCGGGTGGCTGTTTGCATTGTTCTATTCAATATTTCGATTGATTGCGCCAATTACGCGACGTATGCCCGCGCGCGTGCCAGCAACAATTTGCGCGTGGTTAGGACTGATTTTATACCTGTTCCTGTCGGGATGCGACGTGGCGACCATGCGCGCGTTTCTGATGACTACGCTGATATTTGCCGCCGTGGTATTTGGACGCAGTGCAATATCACTGCGCAATGTTTGCGTTGCAATGTGGGCTATCATTTTGATAAATTCACACTATGTTATGCAGGCCGGTTTTCAATTATCATTTGCGGCAATATTTGGACTGATTTGGTTCTGGGGCGTGATAAAACCCAAAATGCCAGAAAATAAAATTTTGAAAGTTTTATGCACGGCTGCGCTGACATCAATAATCGCAACCGTATTTACCGCGCCGTTTGTAATTGCACACTTTGGTACATTTCCGCTGTACAGTTTGATTGGCAATCTGGTGCTGTTGCCGATATTTTCGATTGCGATTATGCCACTGGTTATTGTGGGGACATTTACCGCAATGCTGGGGTGGCATGCGCCACTGACATTGGCAACGATGATTTATAACACAGGCCTGAATATTGCGCACATAATTACAGATTTACCGTATGCCAGTTTGCCAATGCCGAATATGCCAAACGCTGCATTGATTATATTTATTGTTGTAGGGTGCGCGCTGATGTTTATTTGTGGCGTGCGTCGACGCGTGAATTATATATCAGCGGGTATAATTGCAATTATTGGCGTGATGATTGTTTACGCAACACCACGACCTGTATTCTATGCAACCCCAGACCATGAATTGGTTGGATTTGTTGAAAATGGAAAATTGAAGTTTAACAAATCACGCGCATCAAATCATTACTTTGCATTTGATACATGGAAACAAATAAATGGCGAATCCGCCAGCACCCCGAATCCGCGCTATGTGCACGCAGGCGGTGTCTACACGTATCGCGCGCCAAAATTTACACTGGTATATATTCAGAAATTTGTGCCACTGATGAACAATATTGTTTCGCTGTGTAATGATAACAAAATTGATTATATCGTGTCATATTTCAATATTGATGCACCAAAATGCACACACAAAATTTTGCACGATGGCGGTATTATGATTTACCCATCAGGACAGGTTAAATATCTGAATGCGATGCGTCCGTGGAATAATCCGCAGAAATAAAATACAGACCAGACGCCGGTGCGGTTGGCCCCGCGGCACTGCGATTGCATGCCGCAAAAATTTCATCAATATCGTACGGTTTACCCAGACCGATTTCCACCAATGTACCAACCATATTTCGCACCTGATGATGCAAAAACGAACGCGCAGAAAATTCAAAAATCACATTGTCGCCGTCGGTAATAATATTGCATGCGTCCAATGTTTTTATCGGGCTTTTTGCCTGACACTGGGTGGCGCGAAAACTGGTAAAATCGTGATGACCAATCAGGTGCGTCGCCGCATCGCGCATTGCATCAATATTTAATTTACGCGGAACCCACCATACGCGATTTTTGTTCAGTACCGGCGCGGCGTGACGATTTAATACCACATAGCGATAATGGCGCGCCGTGCAATCAAAGCGCGCGTTAAAATCGTCCGCCACCACGTCACACGACAATATCACAACAGGTTTTTCCGCCAGATAGAAATTCACCGCACGCATAACAGTATTGGCATCAAATGCGCCGTCTAAATCAAAATGCGCAACCATACCCAACGCATGCACACCCGCATCGGTACGTCCCGCCGCAACAATATCAGGCCGCACACCACAAAAAGCGTAAATCGCATCACGCAAGATAGATTGCACAGATGGGCCTTGGCGGTTTTCTTGCCAGCCAATTAAATCTGTACCATCGTATTCAAGTGTTATGCGAAATCGTGTCATTGTTATCTGGTCTTTTGTTTCATAGTATAACGTTTTGCCAATTTGAAATGTTCACAGCAACCGGAAAACGGCACCGTTTCGGGCAGCAAAAACCCAATACGCGCCAACCATGGACGATAGCAGACATACCAAACAGCATATTCACCAAAATGGCGACAATATTTACACCAACGCGGTGGATATTCAGTTGATTTTTTGTTGCCCATAATTTATTCCCCTATTTTTATTTCTGCACCACGCAGGCCGTTTGTAAAACTTTTCCAGTCCATCGGCTTTTTGCCTGCCGGTTGAATTTGTAAAATTTCCAGTTCGCCATTTGACGCGACGCGTGTACGCAGAATCTTGACATCTGTGCCATTGATTTTTGTGCGCCCCGCCCCCAGTGCGCGAATCTGGTTATGTATCGCACGCGCGCCACGCGACCAATCAATAACTTCGTCCGCACCCGTCCATTTACGAGTAAACGTTGGCGTGCCGGTCTGCGCCACGGGCGTATATGCCGCAGGATTTGATAAATATTCAATCAGCATTTCCGTACCAATTTCTGACACGCGATTTTCGATATCATCATTGGTATCATTGTCGCCAATATCAAACGCACGTCGCATATATACATCGCCCGTATCCATTTCAGCGGTTATTTGCATTAAACACACCGCACTGTGCGCATCGCCATTATAAATTGCGGTTTTAATTGGCGACGCCCCGCGATATTTTGGCAATGCGCTTGGGTGAATATTTATACACGGTGCAGACGATAAAACATTATCGCGCAATATCACGCCATACGACACAACAACAACCATATCGGGCGAAAAATTATATTCAGACGCACGATTATATACAGGAATGTTTTTTGATTCCGCCCACACGTGCACCGGCGATTTGGTCAACACTTGTTTACGACCAATGGGCTTTGGCCCGCGCGTGAACACCGCCAAGATTTCATGGCCCGCGTTATAAATTGCGTCAAACATCGGAACAACAAATGCCGGTGTTCCCATCAATACCAGTTTCATGCTTTGTGCTTCCTTACCTTGCGCATAACCATTTCGCGACGCACCGGCGTCAGGTAATCAATAAACAATATACCGTCCAAATGGTCTGTTTCATGTTGAACAATTCGCGCCGGCAGGCCGGACATTTCCGCCCCCTGGGGCGCGCCATTTTCGTCTGTCCATTCAACCACGACCGATGCAGGACGCGTGACATTTGCATACACCGGCAGGTTGTCAGGCCCCAGCACGGACAAACACCCCTCTTCCATGGTGCAGGTATCCGCACTGCGCGAAACGATTTTTGGATTTATCATTTTGAACACCTGTTCGGTATCAGGATTCATCATAACCAAGAAACGCTGTAACATACCAACCTGTGGTGCGGCCAGACCGACGCCCGATTGGTCACGCATCATGCCAATCATTTCGTCCATAGTATTCAGTATTTCCGGTGTGATTTTGGTAATTGGTGCGCATTTTTCACGCAAAACCAAATCCCCGCAAAGTTTCATTTGCAATTTATTCATCTTTATATTCCAATGCGATTTTTTTATTAGTTGTTATACCACTTTTTTCTTTGATTCTGTCGAACAATCTGGACATATTTCCGCGTCCATCGGTCAGTTGCCCGCGCGCATTGTTATATGTCTTCATTGCGGATTCTATACTTTTGCCGACCGCGTTAAAGTTATCAATAAACCCAGAATATTTTTCATACAAATCATTGACCAGCGCAATAACCTCGGTCACATTCTTGTTCTGTTTGTCCATCTTTAACAACAGTTCCACGGTTTTCAGCATCGGGAACAACAGCGACGATGTGATAATCGCGACGTTTTTGTTTTGCGCACTGGAATACAGTTCCGGCTTTCTGCGCATTGCCAAAACATACGCGGATTCCAATGGCATAAACATAAACACATAATCCAGACCAGAATCTTTGACCTTTTTCTGGTAATCTTTGTCGGACAGTTCGTTTATGTGTGCCTCGGTCGCGGCGACAAAATCCTTGGCATATTTTTCACGTTCTTCGTCGGTTTCGGCATTTTCGTATTGCAGATAACTTTCCATAGAAACCTTGGAATCAATGATAATACGGCGATTTCCCGGCAGGTTCACAATAAAATCAGGTCGAATATTTTTTCCATCGTCGACACGGGTAAATTCTTCCTTGGTGTAATCAACACCTTCGACAAAGCCCAGCATTTCCAGAATATTTTCCAGATACATTTCGCCCCAGCAACCCTGACTCTTTTTATTTTTCAAAGCATTGGCCAGATTGGTTGCCTCTTGCTGTAATGACTCGCTTTTATTCAGCATATTCTTGATTTGTTCATCTATGCTGGTTTTGTTTTCCGTCGTGGTCTTTAACATTTCCGTGACTTTCTGTTCAAAGCCCTCTTTCAATGCCTTCATTTCATTCTGGACAGGGGTCAGCACGATTTTCTGGGTTTCTGTGACAGATTCTTTTTGTTTTTCAATCAGTTCACTGGAAATTGCCTTGAAATCATTCAACATTTTTTCGCGAATATGCGTCAGGGTTTCAACCTCTTGCTTTTTTTCGGCGGCACTCTGTTGTAATGCACTGTTTTCAGCGCGCATGCGTTCAATTTCGCCGCGCTGTTGCTGTAACAGGGCCTTTAATTGTGCAACCTCTATACGGCTGTCATCGGGGTGTTTGGCAAGCAATGCCGTGACCAATGACCCCAGTATGCACCCAACCGTAACCCCAACGAAAAAAGCAATAAAGTCCATACGGAAACCTCTTTTCGGGGATTATACAATAAAAAAACCAAATAGCAAGCCAGCCGCACTATTTACCGCGGCGTTTGGCTTTTTTGGGGGAATGCGCGTCCAAGATTTTCTGTTGCAATTCCAGAATTTGGGTTTCGCGGTTCTTGATTGTTTCCAGTAATCGATTATTTTCCAATCGCAATGCGTCTAAATCATGACGACGCAAGACAATTTCACTGGTCAGGCGGCGCGTTTTACGACGCGACAGCAATATACTTATCAACGCACCAATCAATGCGCATGTGATACCCACCGAAAAATCATATAAAAAATCCGTTATAACCATATGCGGATTATAACGGTTTTATTTGCATTGCGCCCTAGGCATGTTTTCGCAGGCCTGTTTTGGCATCAACCCATACCTGCTCGGTGGCAATTTCCATCAATGGCATATCAGATGGGCTGTCCGAATAACTGCGCACGACGCGCGGTATGATTTTATTTTTTGATGCCCATGCGTCCAGTGCGACAACCTTGTTCCGGCCCCAGCACAGGAATTTATATTTCCATGGGGCGGTCGCGTCCATTTGTGATGTCAGCACCGCATCAAATTTGATATCACGCACCAGTTGTGGCACCAGATAATCCGCACTGGCCGAAATCAGAACCACCCTGCGCCCCGCCGCGCGTTCGGCGGCAACCTGTTCTTTGGCCCAGCCAAAACGTTCCATTTTATGCTGTTTAATAAAATCAGGGGCGAATTTTTTCACCATATCTGCGGTTAAAAAGCGACGCATTTTTTCGCGCCACCAAACGCCCGCGGGGTTAAACATACGCACAATCGCCGCAACGCCCATCAATGGCAAAAACAACCATGGACGCACAGAATGGCGAAAGCAATAGCGACCAAATTCCACATTTGAATCACGCGCCGACAACGTACCATCAAAATCAAAAACAACAACATCTTGTTTCATCAACATATACAAATCCTTTTGATATTTCGCGCGTATTATAACAATCTTTTGCTTGCACCGCAAATTTTATATTGTTATCATGGGATTGTTGTCACGAACAGATGACAACGGGGTTTAGCGACCCTTTCTTGTACGCAGGCATACATGCGTGATGGTATGCGTTTCTATCTCCAGCCACTGGGTTGGAGGGCGTGGAAATATTTTGAATACCACCACTATTTACAAGATAGTCGCTAACCTCCAACCGCCTTTGCTTTGTCGGCGGTTTTTCAGTCGTGAAAAACAAGGAGGTTAAAATGAAAAAACTAATATTAGTCAGTACAGCCGGATTACTAGGCACTGCCCCATCATACGGGGCCCAGAACTGTTGCGCGGGGTGTTCGCATAATCTCAATCAAACAGAATGTACAAAAAACTGTTGCGACCCATTGAATGGGACACGTGAAACTAATTTGGGCAATGGGGTGATACTTGTAAAAACTTTCAGGACAGATGTGGAATGTGCTATCACCCCAGATGAACAAAACATAGTCGAATGCCACGTGTCCGAAGATTACATATGTGATGTCAATTATTATGGAAATCCAAATATATCAGACCCAACTTGCACCCGATGCCCATCGGGGGGACAAACCACCGGCACCGGTGCAACAACCGTCACCCAATGTTATGTAAATAGTGGTTCTGACCACACGGGGATATTTAGTTATACACAAGCATGCTATTACAGCAACTAAAAAACGGGGCAATGCCCCGTCTTTTATTTGTTGCGTGCCAAACGACGACGCGCACGTTCTATCAAGAAGAACAATGCAGGTGTCAGTGTGAATGTGAATATCAAACTGGCCAACATACCACCAATCATAACCGCAGCCATTGCGACCTTCATACCGTCGGCCGACCACAACTGGGGCACCATACCGGTGATAACTGCGATTGATGTCATCAACACCATATAACGTTTATCGTTCAGTTCTGTCCACAGGGCGGATTTGGCATCTTCGCCATTTTTAACACGCGCGATTGTTGGTTCCAGCACCAGAATATTATTATTCACCACCAGACCGACCAACATAACGAATGCCAACATAGCACCAACGTTCATGGACGCACCCGACAAGAACAGCATCACAAACACGCCCGCGAACGATGTCAAAATTGACGTCGCGATTGTGAATGGGTGCGCCAGCGAGTTCATAATCGCCGCCAGCAACATAAAGGTCAACACGGTTGCCAAGAAAAACGCCTGACCGATTTCGCCGGTTGTTTCGTCCTGAATTTCGGACATACCACCAAATTCAGCACCGTAACCCGTGTCCCAATCAATGTTTTTCAATGCGGACTGAATTTTTGCCTGAACCGGCCCCAGTGTTGATTTACCAATATTGATATCAATTTCGGTAATTCTGTTTTTATCCAAACGGCTGATGTTCGGTGTCGCGGTGGTGTTTTCAATTTTACCCAGCGACGACAACGCAACCATGCCCTTTTGCGAGTTCACGTACACATTGTCAAACATTTCAGCGGTCTTGAATGGCTTTGCAAATTCCAAAATAATTGGATATTCTTCGCCCGCTTCTTTGTACTTGTAATCGTCGTTACCAAACAATGCCGTACGCAACGTAGAGCCAGCGTATGAATTTTTTACCCCCCAGAAATTCATTTTGTTTTCATCAGGAATAAATTTAATTTCATTGCCTGGGGTCTGCTGGGCGCGAACTGCACTTTGCACCTCTGGTATCTGATTTATCAGTTCGATTGCGCGCGTGGCGTATGCTTCGCGTTTTGCATCGTCTTCGCCAGTTATGTTCAAAACCATATCAGACGACAAAGATGATGACATAGACGCACCAGCACGAATCTGGATTTCAACATCTGGAATTGTTGCCAGACGTGGCAACATACGACGCGACAATTCTTTGTCAGACAATCTGCGGTCATCACGGTCAACCAATTCAACCTTGACCTTGATATTTTGCAGACCGCGTTCGCCGATTTTTACAGAAGTTGATTTAACTTCTTTGAAATCACGCAACTGTTCTTCGATTTGCGATGCAATATCACGTGATTTTTCAAATGTTGCGCCCATTGGTGCGCGCGCCGTGATATTGATTTCATTGTTATCTGTTGATGGCGCAAATTCATTACCAACAAACTTTACCAATGACATAGACGCAATAAAGATTGCAACCGCCAGACCGATAACACGCCATGGGTGATTGTACTGCACATCAAACCATTTGTGCAAACGCGCAACCGCCGATGATTCTGTTTGGACTGTTGCCGACTTTTTAACCTTTTTCGGCGCGGTATCAGATGATGTCAGGCGCAAAATTTTTGCAATCATCATTGGCGTCAGCGTGAAACTGAACAGCAATGACAACAGTGTCAAATACACAACCGTTAAACCAAACTGAACCATGAATTGGCCAACAATACCGCCCATAAATGCCAACGGCAAGAACACCACGACGTTTGTTCCGACACCCGCCAGAACAGATACCGCAACCTTTTTCGTACCGTCAATTGCGGCGGTGTCTGGGTCTTTGCCAGCGCGCATTTCTTGCAATGCGGATTCAATCATAATAATTGCGTTTGACACCAATGTACCCAGTGCCGACGAATACGCCAACAGTGTCATTGCATTGATTGTAAACCCACTGCCGTCCATAAAGAAGAAGCCCGCAACCAATGACGCAGGAATCACGACACCCGCGATAATTGTTGAACGCCAATTACGTGTGAACGCCAACAAAACCAATACAGTAAATATGATACCCAAAACAATACCGTTAATAGTACTGTTTGTTTCGTCTGCAACCGCGGTTGATGAATCCGAAATAATTTCCATTGTGGCGGTTGGGAAACGGGTCTGCATATCGGCCTGCAATTCTGGCATTTTTTTACGCAATGCCTGTGAAATCTTGATTGCATTACCATCAGATGCCTTGACCACTGATGCAATAACAACTGGTTCGCCGTTATAACGCGCACCATTTTCAATATCACGCGCTGCGTCTGTAATTGTTGCAATATCAGACAATTTGAAACGTGCACCTTCGGCCGTGGTCAAATGCAGATTTGCAATTTCATCAACTGATGCAAATTCACCAATAAAACGAACGTTCAATGAATTAGCAGATGTTTCAATTTTGCCCCCTGGAACATTCAGGTTACGCGCCGCCAATGCAGATACAACGTCCATAATCGTCGCACCACGCGCCGCCATCAATTCAGGATTCATTTCAACGCGAATTGCACGTTGTTCGCCACCAAATACAGACACACTGGCCACGCCTTTGGTTGCTGTAATTTTATTTGCCAATATGTTATCAACATATTCTTGCAAATCACGTGGCGATGCCCCACGCAAAACAATATCCAATACAGATTCTTGCAATGGATTTAATTTTTCAACAACGGGTTGTTTCAACGCATCTGGGAATTCTGATGACAGTGCGTCGATTTTTGATTTAACCTCGCTGGATTTATCGTTAACATTTACGCCCAGATTAAATTCGGCCATAACGTAACCGCCGTTTTCATATGCTTGGGACGTCAGTTTTTTCAATCCTGCGACCTCTGACATAGCGTCTTCGGCCTTTTTAATAACCTGTGATTCAATTTCTGCGGGTGATGCCCCAGGGTACACGAACGATGCCGTCACCATTGGAAAGTCCAACGACGGTGTGCGTTCAATGTTCATCTTTGGAAACGAAACCAAACCCAATACGACCCACATCAAAACAAACATAACTGTTGTAACGGGTCTGCGAACGAAAAATTTCAACATTTCTTGCCCCTTATCCTTTTATTTGAATTTTTTCACCGTCTGACACGTGTGTCAAAATAACAACATCGCCATCATTCAGCCCAGATGAAACCAGCGCATTATCTGCGTCTTGGCGTGCTATGGATACAGTACGCGCATGCGCAACGCCATCATTTGCCACCATAACAACGCCATTATTTACGGCATATACCGGCACGAAATGACCCGTTGCACGAAATTCTGCATACTGCAAACCGTCCGCAACACCACGTGTGCGCACAATGTGCATACCAGAATCCAAATCAATATTAGGCGACACAGAAATAATCACGCCACCTGCAACATGTTGACCTGCACCAAATTTATGTGCACGACCCGACGCAACATATGCACGATTGTTTTTTACCGCAATCGGTTCGCGCAATACACCAGATACGCGTTCAATTGTCGTCACCTGAACTGGTACACCGTCGGTTTCGGAAACACGCACCGCATTGTAAACCGAACGCGCATTTTCAATACCAATCATTGTAAAACGAAATACCACCCATAAAACCAACGCCACACCAAGACAAATTGACATAATCTTGCGCGCGCGGGGCTGCTTCATCTTGCCCATTAACTGTTGTAACTTTTCCATCTTTATTCACCTAACTTTTCAACTGATTCTGCTGACATCAGAATATTGTACTTTGCATTCAGCAGTGCCATATCCAACTGGTACAGACCCGCAGATACTTCGGCTAATTCAACCGCAGATGTTTGACCGGCCGCAAAACGGTCGCTGGAAATACCATATGCTTTTGCTGCCAAATTACGTGCATTTTCCAAGGTTTTCAAATTACTACGCAGATGATTATACTTGTCAATTGCACGGGTATATTCTTCGCTGGTCATTTTTTTTGCCTTGTCTAAATCTTGGTGTGCGGCCTCTGCATTCATGGCCTCTACCGTGGCATTGGCGCGATTAACACCGCCACTGAAAATAGGCACTTGCAAGGCCAATCCCCAATATGCCGACTGGCTGTTATTACGATTGAACATATTATCAAAATCTTTGTCCATCGCTAAATAACTATAAGAACCAACCGCAGCCAATGTTGGGTATGCCCCTGCGCGTTTTGAACGCGCCTGTTTTTCATACATCGCAACCTGATCCGCCATTGCCTGCAACTTAGGCGTCGTTGTAAATTTGCCAGCGTTTATATCAGCAAATTCCACAGGAAATTCATCTGTCAAATTTATCTCTTCGTCCATATCAATACCCGCCAGAATTTTTAACATTCTGTATGCGGTATCACGATTAAATTCGGCATCAGACAAATTGATTTCTTTGGTTGCAATATCTGATTCTATTTTAACCAAATTACTGCGGTTTGCGCGGCCTGCGGACGTCAAACTCTGTTTTGCGCGACGTGCCGAATCCAAATCTTGTTTTGAAATTTTGACGATTTCGTCCGTCATTTTCGCCGTCCAGTAAATATCAACTGCGCTGTATTTTATTTCACGACGGGTTGTTTCACGTCCTGATTCCGCCATTTTTATTGCACTGCGCACACTGTCAACAGCGTTACCTATTTTTCCAAATGTGTAAATCGGCTGCGTAATTGTTACACCCGCTGTAAAAATATTATCTGGAATTTCCAGATGATTACCGTCACTGCCCAGATATGAACTGACGATTCCACCAATTGCAGGCGGCAAATCCACGCCGTACGATTTTAGTGGCTGTTTAACATTTATCAGATTCATGTATGTCAAATTTCCGTCTATTGTGAACCAACGGTTAGAATTGGCCACATCTAATGACGCTTGGGCTTTTTTTACATTTGCATCTGCTTTTTTCAGGTCTTGGGATTCGGTCAAAATCTTGTCCACAGCCGCGTCCAACGACAAATCCATTGCATTCGCATTTGCCGCAACAATTGACGTCACGCCGCAGAAAATCGCCATAACCCGTCCGATTTTACGCATTTTTCAACTCCATCTTTACTAAAATGCTGTTCATTATTTTCAATGCACCTGTCAATGAAACTTCGTCTTCTGGGGTGATATTTTCAAACATACGGGTCAATGCATTGCGAAAACCGTCCAATGCCTTTTCCGCCAGTTTTGCCCCCGTCGCCGTGCATTCATACCACGTATTACGACGATCGTTTTCATCAATAGTGCGCGTAACCATACCATCACGTTCCAGTTTGCGAAATGTCGCACACAGATTCGGTGTTGGCACCAATTCGCGGCGCGCAATATCTTTCAATCGTGCACGACCGCCCATATGCAGACGCACCAAAACAGTCATTTGGTTCTTTGGATAAATGCCAGCGTCCAGCGGTTCTTTGCGCAGACGTTCAGCCAATTTGTCCAATGCCAGTATGTTTGATTCCAGCAAGCGAATAAATTCTTTGCGAGCCATTTTTGCCCCCTTTTGGCAGATGGTGTGATTATTCCCTTTTAATGATTAAAACACGTTTAATTATTAAAAACCTGAATGATTATATTTATAAAACAATTAAATGCAAGCATAAAAATGCAGAAAAATAATTTTTTTTGATTATATTTTATACATCGCGCGTATTTTTATTATTGCAAAAATGTAAAAGATATTTATAATTACAGACACCTTTGGGGTGTCGTCTAATGGTAGGACAAGAGATTTTGGTTCTCTTTATCATGGTTCGAATCCGTGCGCCCCAACCAAAAATCAAACCGGCCTTGTGCCGGTTTTATTTTTGGTCCGAGACCACGGGACGACACCCGCAACGCAGTTGCCGGTTCGACAACAAGTAGATTTGATAAGCCGTGCGTAATCAAATCGTTACGGTTGCCCCGCAGGCGTCGCGCATTTATGCGTGACACCGAGGGAACCCGTGCGCCCCAACCCCCCTTCGCGTATGCGACGCTTCGGGCGGCAAGCCCAATTTGTTTTTTGTGGATAAATTGTTTTTATAATCCGTATGTGATATAATTATTCGCGTAATATTATCTGGAAAATCTGAACAAAAAAACACGCAATGCGCGCGTCATCAACAAAACAATAAACAACAAAGTTATAAACGTATGATAGCAGACAAGTACATAAATTTTTTTCTGGACGGTAATTTTGGTAAAAATCCTGTCGCGTTGGAAATACCAATTGACAGAACCCACCCTGAACTAGTGCCTTTTTTACGCGAACGTGGGTTAAATATTGCTGGGGCTGCTGCGGGGGCCGACCAAATTATGGTGTCAGAGGACAGCATTCTGACACCTGTGGTGAGCCCAGAAAACATGAAAACTTTGTACAAGACGATAGAATTATTGGTCAGTGAATTTAACAACACTCATTATAATTCAAAAATCATGTTAGGGTACCCTCATATCATTGATGCTGACAATATTATTCCGTCAAAATTGCCCAATGCCAACTGGCCAGAGCGGCTGGATTATGTGGATAAAATGTTAAAGGAAATATCCACCCAAGAAAAAGATAATCTGCGCGACAATATGTTTGATATCACAAACCAATTTGGTGCAGAAATACAAAAACAGCAAGCCCAGAACCAATTACCACGAGACATTATATTTTCTGGGGGGACTATATCTGACCCATATTCTGTTGCGACTGGACAATCAGACAGATTTTTCAGATATGCGACATCAAATTACCGGTATGCAGTTGGGTATTCCAATCTGGACCACATAAAGGAACAGAATGGGTATAGTTTAGTTTCAAAAGGTAATATTAAATACGGATTTGTTTTTGTATACAAACAAAAACCAGACGACAAGCAACTTTTTTTCACCAATACTGGCATTGAATTTCACAGTGACGCAGCATACAAACAAGATACTGATGAAACAATGGTCAACAGATTTAATAACGAATGTGTTGGCCAGTATATGTTTTTTGCCGCCCCTGTACCGTCCAAACCAGGGACGTATAAATATGGATTTGTTAAAATTCCACAAAATGATGAAAAATGGGAAAAATTCAAAGAATTTTCCAAGACAGATAATGCACCACTAAACCCAGCCAAGAACAAACGTCTGGACGCATGGGCGATTGGCAAAAATACTGAACCTGTATTGCCATTGATAAAGCCAATGCCTATGGATAAATTTTATGAATCTTGTAAACAAGATATAGAAAAAGACAAACAATCCAGAATAAATACTTTGAATAAAATCAAACAGGAAATACAACAACTGTCCGAATCGACATTAAAAACGTTTACAGATTTTAATAATGTTCTGGACGGTATCACGGAACCGAAATATAACGAAACCAATTATGACGCGCAACTGGTGTATTTGTCTGATGCCGAAAAACGAATCAGCGACATCAAGTATAAATTGGCACAGGAATCAAAACAAACCCAAGATAAACTGCAACACTTACAAACCGATATTGCACAGTTTGATAATGTAAAAGATATGCAATCACAGACAGCATCAGTGACAGATGCTTTAACAAAAACAAAAAAGAATTTTCTGTACAATTCCGACCTTATCAATCAAAAAATTGATAAAAAATACATATCTGTGTGGCGCAGCAATATCACAGATAAAAAAAGAAAATTCATCACCAATTTTATTGGCGAAGATGAACCTGTTGCATTTACGTACACCAATACAGACAAAGAAATTATGCAAAATCTGGACACAGATACAAAACGGCAAATTTTGGCGGACGTGTACACAAATTTACACAATACAAAACGTGATATCAGATTAAAATATTTAGCAAAAGCAGCACTGTTTGTATACTATTGTTCCACACCAGAACAACAGGTTGAACTGTTTAACGATTTATATAAAATCAGAAAAGACAAAGATATTGCCAATATCAGAAAACTGTTAAAAGAAACGAATACGGAACTTGTTTCTGATGGATTTGCATTATTGCCAGAAATATCAGAATTGGTTAAAAACGATATTTTGTTTATAAAACACAGTCAAAAAGGTCAAGATATAATTGCGAATAAAAAAATATTGTTTGAACAGGCGACCCGTAAATTGCAACAAATGATAAGCAATACCATGCAGCAACAGTTCGCATTAAATAAAAACGCATTCGCCAAACAATAAATTGCTTTTATCATGCCACACACGCAATGCGCCGTTAACAGGCATAGTAATCCAACAAAAAAATGTTTCAACGTCTAATTATTTGCAAAGCGCAAAAAATCCTGATATGATTGTGCCGTTTGGTCCCATCGTCTAGCGGTCAGGACATCAGATTCTCATTCTGAGAACAGGGGTTCGATTCCCCTTGGGACTGCCAAAATAAAAAGCGTCGACTTGTTCGGCGATTTTTATTTTGTTGTATGTCACATGGGGAATCGAACACCGTGGTTGGGGTTCGACCCGCAGCAAAAAGGCGGGCGGGGGCACGCCGGTTTGCATCTGCAAATTTTGCAAGGGCGGCGTCAGCCAAGCCCCGCACGGGACTGCCAAAATAAAAATGCCCTGCGACAGCGGGGTAATTTTATTTTGTTGTATGTCACATGGGGAATTGAACACCGTATTTTTAGTGCGCTGCGCGCAACATCTATTTACTGGATTGCCACGCTACGCTCGCAATGACAAAGGTGGCTGAATCTAATGAATTTATTTGGCGTTTGCTGTCGCGCGGTGGGCACGTTTACCCCCAGATTTATACAGCGCGTCATATTCGTGACGCACCGCGTCCATCAATTCACGCTGGGGTGAATTTTTGTTATACCCCATCTGGGGCGACAGGTCGCCGAAACGCGCATCTTCCCAGTCAATAATTGCAACAACCTGCATCGTTTTTGGGTCTGCGAAAAAGTTATCACACAAATCACCCTGTGACCAGCCATACATATATCGTGGTGCATCGTCGGGCGTTGGTTTCAAATCGCGAATTTCAGTGGGGTCGGACATCGATACCTGATACAAAAAATTTGCCAGTTGGCGTGCCAACTTTGTTTTATGTTTCAAGACCATATTCGGATTTAACTGGCGCACACCACAACCACGTACAAATTCGTATTTACGAACAGGGATTTTATCACGCCCCATATACAGTAATTCAACCGACGGAATGTGTATTGGCGAAATTGGTTGCAGCGCGTCAACAATACGTTTTTCATTTTCTGCCAATTCGCGAAAGTCACTGCGATACAGCGGAAACTTGTATATCCATTGGTCATTGACAGCAATCAGCAAACTGCGTCCCTGATAACCAACGAATGTTTTTATCTTGAATATTTTTGTCTTGATATCGCGACGAATAAAACGAATTTCGCGCGCCACTGGTGAATTTAGAACCGCACGCACACGATTGCGTTCGCGCTTGTTCCAAACAAACGTGCACAGCAGGTTTGTTAAAAAATGCGGCATTGATGTAAATATCATTGCGACACCGTCAATAACTGTTTGGCTGACAACAACAAATCAATTGCGGTATCAATTTGGTCGCTGTTATTTTGTGATGCAGGCGCACTGGGTGCGGCGGTGACCGCTGTCGGTGCAATATTTAACGTGGCGGCGGTGTCTGGGAATGCGCCATCGCGCAACAGTTTTTTCACCCCTGCGATTGTCATACCGCGCGTATAGAGCAAATCACGTATCACCGTCAGACGCGCAACCGTTTCCGTGCGATAATAACGGCGACCGCCCGCCCCCGTTGTCGGTTTAATCGCAACGGGGAATTGGCGTTCCCAATAACGCAGGGTGTGCGCAGGTATGCCCAACTGTTTGGACACTTCGTTTATTGACGCAAAGTATTCAGTGTTTTGCATACGCGCCCCCGTGATTATTCTGTGATTTGTGCGGCGTCGGCTTCGACCTCGGCTGCTTCGGCATCGTCACTGACGATAGAGATAGCAGACACCACGCGTTCATTTTCGCCCGTACGGAACAATGTTACACCCGCCGTTGCGCGACCCGCAATACGGACATCGTCAACCGGTGTACGAATGATTTTACCACCATCGGTCACCATCATAACGTCGTGACCATTTTCCACAGGGAATGAACCTGCAACCGCGGTGTTTTTACCACCCAGTTTGATATTTGCGAAACCATTTCCGCCACGGTGTGTTGTGCGGTATTCATACGTGCTGGTACGTTTACCAAAACCATTTTCAGATATGGTCAAAATAAACTGTTCGTTTGCCGCCATTTGCGCCATCTGGTCATCGGTCAGAACCAATGATGTTGCCTCTTCGTCTTCGTCAGACGCTTCTTCGTCAACACCAGTTGCCGCACGACGTGCCGCACGTGATTGTTTAATGTATGCCGCGCGAACCGCCGCATCAGATTCACCATGTGTCAACATCGCCATACCGATGATACGATCATCTGCGCCCAGATTCATACCACGTACACCGGTTGAATTACGGCCGGCAAATACGCGGATTTCATCCACTGGGAATCGTATGCAGCGACCACGATATGTTGCCAAGAATACGTCCTGTTCTTCGTTACATGGCAAGACAGAAATCAAACTGTCACCTTCGTCCAGTTTCATTGCAATTTTACCGTTTGCACGAATCGAATCAAAGTCAGACATCCGATTGCGACGCACCGTCCCAGACGCAGTTGCGAACATCAAGAAATGTTCCTTGCCCGATGCACGGACGCGTTCAACCTCTTCTTCGGGTACTGGCAAGATTGCCGTAATTGTTTCGCCATTTTCCAGTGGCAACAGGTTGACCAATGGACGTCCCTTGGCCGCGGCGGCTGCCTCTGGCAACTTGTAGGTTTTCAGTTTATAACACAACCCCTTGGAACTGAAAAATAACAGTGGGGTGTGCGTGTTTGCAACAAACACCTGAACCACGTAATCGTCGTCTTTGGTTGTCATGGCATTGCGCCCTTTGCCACCGCGCTTTTGTGCACGATATGTATCCAGCGCAACACGTTTGATATACCCAGTGTTCGACACGGTGACAACCATATCTTCGCGGGCAATCAAATCTTCGATATCAATGTCGATTTCGGCATCGGAAATTTCTGTGCGACGTGGCGATGACCAGTTATCACGCACAGAGGCGGTTTCATCACGAATGATTTGAACGATACGTTCGTGACTGCCCAAAATGTCTAACAGGTCTTTTATCAACGCGCCCAGTTCGGTCAAATCTTCGTGAATCTTGTCGCGTTCCAAACCGGTCAAACGATGCAACTGTAATTCCAAAATTGCACGTGCCTGATCTTCGGACATATAGAACATGCCGTCCTTGTATTCTGTGTTTGGATCATCAATCAGTTGAATATACGATTCGATGTCCGACGCACGCCAACCACGCGATATCAATGCATCACGTGCGGCATCTGGGTTTGGACTGGATTTAATCAGTTCAATAACCTCGTCCAAATTGCCGACAGCAACGGACAGGCCCAGCAATGTATGCGCACGTGCACGTGCCTTGTTCAAATCGAAAATCGTGCGGCGACGAATAACCTCGCACCGGAAATCGATAAACGCGTCCAGAACGCCACGAATATTGAATAACATCGGACGACCACGATTCAACGCCATCATATTCACTGGGAAATTCGTCTGCATTTCTGTGTACTGGAACAAATGATTCAGCACAACATCTGCAATCGCGTCACGCTTTAATTCAATAACGATGCGCAGACCTTCCTTGGACGATTCATCACGGATTTCGGCGATACCCTCGATACGTTTATCTTTTATCAATTCTGCGATTTTGATAATCATTTGTGCCTTGTTGACCTGATACGGGATTTCGTCCACAACGATTGCATCGTGATCATGGAATTTTTCCATATGGGTTTTTGCACGAATAATAATCGAACCACGACCAGTTGTGTGCGCCTTGTACGCACCAGCGCGCCCCATAATTACCGCACCCGTTGGGAAATCAGGCCCAGGGATAATGCCAAACAATTCGTCGTCTGAAATATCTTGGTTGTCCAGAATTGCCAAAATACCATTGCAAATTTCACCCAAGTTATACGTCGGGACGTTTGTTGCCATACCAACCGCAATACCCGAACCACCATTTACCAACAGGTTTGGAAACTTGGTCGGCAGGACAACCGGCTCTTGCAACGAACCGTCAAAGTTCGGTTGCCAATCAACAGTATCTTTGTCCATATCGTCCATCAGCGACGCACCCAGTTTGGACAAGCGTGCCTCTGTATAACGCATGGCCGCGGGCTTGTCCCCGTCGCGCGAACCAAAGTTACCCTGACCCTGAACCAAGGTTTCACCCATAGAAAAGTCCTGTGCCATACGGGCCATGGCCTCGTAAATAGAACTGTCGCCATGTGGGTGGTATTTACCCATAACCTCGCCCACAATACGGGCAGATTTAACCGTTGGCTTGGTTGCGGGCGCAACATCGTTCATAACGTACAAAATTCTACGATGTACGGGTTTGCAACCATCGCGAACATCAGGCAATGCGCGGTCTACAATAACAGACATTGCATAGTCCAAGAAACTGGTACGCATTTCATGTTCAATGGACGACTGTGGAATTTTAACGGCCGTGTCATCGGTATTATTGATTATTTCTGACATACTTACTTTTCCCCTATTTTTTATACAACGAGAATAGCAAATTTTTACGCTTTTGGTCAAGACATAAACCCTAAAAAACGCATTGACAAAAGCAAGATTTGTGATACGCTGAGCACACCATGAAAAAACTGAAACAAGCCGTTCAAGATACACAAGACACTGTTGACGATATGCTGGAAATGACCGGCGACTGCAACAGTCTTCTGCGTATGCAATTACGCGGAATACGTATGAACACGGCATTGACCCTGCACCTGTTAAACGCAGCCGAAGGGGCGGCCACGCGGGTTGTTTCGGTTAAAAACGCTGCAATTAGTGCGTTGCGCAAAAAATTACAGCACACAAAATAATAAAACTACGGGACGAAACTATGTTTTTACCATTTTGGCGACTGTTTTCACTGCTGTTCTCTTATTACCTGATGCTGGAAGGGCTGGGAAAACTGGGATTGGTAAAATCTAAATAAAAAGGTTGCGTTTTATAAAAACCTGTGGTTAAATATACGCGCAAAAGGATTTAGTTATGGCAACAAAACGTACATATCAACCATCTAAGACACGCCGTGTCCAGACACACGGTTTTCGTGAAAGAATGGCAACCAAGGGCGGACGCGAGGTTTTGAATCGTCGTCGCGCGGCGGGGCGTAAACGCTTGGCCGTGAATGCCGCCAACTAAAAAATCCGCCGATTGGCGGTTTTTTTATAGAGTTCAAATACCAAAGTGCAAAGTTCAAATAATGTGTGCGCCAGCGGCGCACTGCTTTATTCATTTGAACTTTGAACTCTGAACTTTGAACTTTATAAAAACGGGGCTATGCCCCGTTTTTATTTAACCCATGTGCATATGACCGATGCATGTTCAGTGTCGCCCGTGCGGATTTTATGATGCGATGTGTTGCCATCAATTTTAACATCAATTTCAACCTGTGGCGTGTCGGGATTGATTTCTTTTTTGAAATTTAATTCAATACTGCGCAATTTATGTTCATTGCGGTATGTGTAACCCACGCTTTCGGTTGCCCACACGGCATAGACCGCATTATTTATATGCTGATTCACATCAATATCATCAAACCGACATTTGAACACGTGCGTTTTTTCAGGCACGAAATCTGGGAACTTGCAGAATATTCTGTCCCACGCGCGCGCACCATGTTGTACCAATGTTGGCACGGCATCGTCCAAGCGCACCGGACGGCGCGTTGCCATATCAATCAAAACCCATTGAGATGTCGCACGCACCATCAAGCGACCGTCTGCGCCGCGAATTTCAAAATCACGTGTGGCACGCAGTAATTCTTTCATTGATGGCCATGTGGAAAACGTCAGTTCTTCGCCCTCGCGCGGCAATTCAATAATATCGACCAGATAGTGCGTAACAACCCACGCCATGTTGTGTTCGGTCAAAAATGTACGACCACATCCCAACATTTCGGCATGTGTGTCCGCGCAACCCTGTAATTCATTCATCAGAATCAGCGGACGAACATACCCATATCGGTCACATTGGTACGCCTGCAAAATGCGTTTTACAATCAATTTTTCAGACACGGCAATTACCCCTGAATGTTTTGTGCAACAACGAAATCAATCGTGTTACCCAATACGATTTCATTTGCGCGCGCGGCAGATTTTATCACACCATGCAATGCCACCGGCGTATCAGACGGAATTGTCAATGTTTCCAGTTTCGCACCATTACCAACCTTGCGTTCTGTGCGCAGGCCGCGAACATTGCGCAAAATATCCAGTGCAACTTGCATTTCAGAAACGTCCGTTTCACGCGCCGTGTCAACATCTGGGTATTGTGTCAGATGTAATGTTTCGCCACCCTCGAATTCTTTATAAATTTTTTGCCATAATTCTTCGGTCAAGAATGGAATAAATGGTGCATACAAACCGATGATTGCACGCAGAACCTCAAACAATGTCCATTGCGCCGCCAATTTGGATTTTGCATCGTATTTTTCTGGCGACCAAAAGCGGTCTTTGATAAATTCCAAGTACTGGTCACAGAACACCTCGTAAAAGAATGTGTCAATGGCGGCACGGGAATTATAATTATCGTATTTATCCAGATTGCGACGAACATCTGCGATTGTTTTGTTCAATTCAGACAAAACCCATCTGTCTTCGATATGACGGTCGGCAACCGCAATCGGCGTGGCGGATTTTGGGTCAAAATCGGTCAGATTCATCAGTGTGTACTTTGCCGCGTTCCACAATTTAGTCAACAGTTTTGAACCACGTTTAACCTCGTCATCGCTGTACCTGATGTCGGTACCAATTGGCGCGGTCGCCACCCAATAACGCAATGCGTCTGCGCCGAATTTATCAATCGTGGTCAATGGGTCTGTGCCGTTACCCTTGGTCTTGGACATCTTTTGCCCCTTGGCATCACGTACCAGACCGTGGAAATTCACCGTGTGGAATGGAACATCGCCCATGACATAGATACCCATCATTATCATACGCGCCACCCAGAAGAAAATAATGTCCGCGCCGGTGTATAACAAATCGGTTGGGTAATACTTTTCCAATTCTGGTGTTTTTTCCGGCCACCCCAATGTAGAAAATGGCCACAGTGCAGACGAAAACCACGTATCCAAACATGACGTATCACGGGTCAATTCTTTGCCCCCCGATTGCGCGACCGCCGCCGCTTCGTTTTCAGCAACATAGATATTGCCATCGGCATCGTACCATGCTGGGATTTGATGTCCCCACCACAGTTGGCGTGAAATAGACCATTCATGAATATCGCGCATCCACGCCATAAACAGATTATAACGGTGTTCGGGCATAAATTTAACCGCGCCTGCCTCCACAGCAGCGATGGCCTTTTCTGCCAATTTTTGGGCATCAACAAACCATTCGTCGCGAACCATGTATTCAATTACAACATTGCCGCGTTCGGAATATGGGGTTGGAATAATCTTGTCATCAATTTTAATCATCAGACCCGCGGCGTCCAAATCTTTGATAATTTCGGCACGTGCGGTAAATCTGTCCATACCACGGTATTTTTCAGGCACAACATCAATGTCTGCCATTTTGGCATCATTTGTCAAAACACATACCACCGGCAAATTATGACGCAGTCCAACCGCCCAGTCGTCCTTGTCATGTGCAGGCGTGATTTTCACTGCACCTGTACCCTTGTCAGGGTCGGCATGCACGTCGGCAATAACCGGAATTTCAATATCAGTCAACGGAATGATGGCTGTTTTGCCAATCAGATGTTTTAACTTTTCATTATCTGGATGAATTGCAATCGCCTGATCGCCAAACAGTGTTTCAGGACGCGTTGTTGCAATTTCAATAAAACCGCCATCTTTTAATGGATATTTGAAGTAATAAAATTTACCGTGTTCTTCGCGAACATCAACCTCTAAATCCGAAATAGATGTTTGTTGTTTTGGGCACCAATTGACCAAGCGGCGCGCGCGATAAATCAACCCCTCGTTATACATCTTGACGAACAGTTTAGCCACCGCCGCAGACAATCCTGCGTCCATGGTAAAACGTTCGCGCGACCAAACCGGCGTTACGCCAAGTGTGTGCAACTGTTTAATAATCTGGCCACCCTTGTCCGCCTTCCATGCCCAGGCAATATCCAGCAATTCTTGTTTTGTTTTTGTGCGGGGATTTATACCACGCTTGGACAAATCGCGTTCCACCAACAACTGGGTCGCGATTGACGCGTGGTCGGTTCCTGGCTGCCACAGAACATCATAGCCACACATACGTTTATAACGGCAAATAATATCAGACAAAACATTATCCAGCGCATGACCCATATGCAAATTTCCCGTCACATTTGGTGGCGGCATCATAATGCAAAATGCGGGTTTGGTCGATTTTACATCGTTATCCCAAAAGTGATTATTATCCCAAAATTCTTGAATTTTGGTTTCTATTTCACGCGCGTTGATATTTTTGCCCAATTCAATATTCATTTTTAATTTGCCTTCGTATTATTTATAATTACTCGCAAATCCTATCAGAATTATTTCAAAATTCAAGCACACATATACGCGCGCGTGCGCGACGCTTGACAAAAACCAGATATGTCTTATTATAGTAAAAAAAGGTACTTGATGCAGACAGATTTTATTACTCTTTTGGAACAAGCAATTCCATACACGTATGTGTCGGTGTTAAACACACCTGAAACCACAGAATACTATATTGACCTGACTGACCCCGAAGATGAGGACGAACTGAATGTTATTCTGAGTTGCCAATACGCCCCTGTGACCGCCAATGGTATGAGTGGTGTGTACACAATGTACATCAATGGCGATATTGCGATGCAGGCGACAAAACGCGTTTTGAATTATATTCCCGCATCAAAGCAACCTGCACAGCGCAAGGCAAAAAAACCTGTCACATATGCCGACAGATTGGAAAATCTGATTCGTATGTGTTCTGCCAAGGTTATTTCCCAAGAAATCGAGGCGCGCAAAAATCATATGATAAAAAGCGCGTTTATTGGACTGAATGGGCGTACAATAAACTAGTTTTGCATCACGCGAATGGCGCGACAAAATGACACGCCGTACACCGCAACTGCGCCAGCACGAACCAGCGCACGCCCCAATTCTGCGAACGTTGCGCCCGTTGTCATAACATCATCAACAATCAAAATACGCTTTCCACGAATACGATTTGGGTGCACAACGCGAAAAACACCGTGAATATTTTCGGCACGTTGGCGCGCATTTTTATGTCCCATATCAGGACGATATGCGCGACGCACACTGTCCACATCCAAACGTGCGCCATATGCACGTGCGATTGGCCGCGCCAGCAATGTCGCCTGATTATACGTACGATGCACCAGACGTCGATATGCCAATGGCACAGGCATAACAATATCTGGGGCAATATCAACATCACGCAATGCCCAAATGCACCCGCGCGACATAAACCGTGCATAGGCCGTGCGACCACAATGCTTGAACGGCAACATTGCCGCGCGCGACGCATCGTCATATACGCATGCACTGCGCACTAAATCCAATTCACAACCGCCAGACGCGCATACCGGACACTTTGCGTTTGGCGACAAATCCAGATTTGTTGGGAACGGGTAACCACACTGTGCACAATGCGGGCCATCAATCCAATTAAACGCCGTCCAACAATCGGCGCATAATTCACCATGTAATGACACCGCCGTCTGGCACAGTGGACATGACGGCGGATACAGAAAATCAATCAAGCGAGCAAATGTTTTACGGATTACCAACTCATACTCTTGTATGTTTTTTTGCCAATGGTATCGCCGAATATATCGCGGCGTTTTTGGGTCAATGTTTCATATTGGTCATTTGAAATCATACGCAGTACGAACCCGTCTTCGTTACGCTGGGACAATACAGGCAAAATACGTTGTTCAGAAACACCGCTGTCGCGTAAAACCTGTTCCACAATGGCCAAACGGCGCGCCGCCAATTTGCGTGCATCACTGCTGTTCGCGACGTTTTGCGGAATACCAACCTGAATCGCGCGCGTTGGGTTTGCAACAACAATCCCCGCATATTCAGACAACAAATTGTAATTATCACGCGACAACGCAGAATCATCGTCACGGAATTTTATCTTGATTTCCAATGGGCGAATACCACCAACCTCTGATAAATCACGACGTGCTGTGAATCCCTCTATTGATGTGGTCATATCACTGGCCACGTCAAAACGGTTGTCCATTTGGTATGTCGACAGGTGTTTATTTTCGGATAAAAATGTTTTACGGAACGCCTTGCGCAATTCGGTTGGCGACATTTTGGTCATATCATCACGCACCGCGGTAATACGTGGCGATTCAGATTTTTCAACCGCACGAACGATAACGTCGTTGTTGTCCATCGGCACGACCAAACGCGACAGTGCAACATCATCATTTGATGTTTTGATTTTTTGTGGTGCAGGCGTGGCCGTTGATACAATCGGACTGCGCACCGTGACATCGGCACGACGGGTGCGCGACGCAGTGGCAACACCGGTGTTATTTGCGGCTGCGACACTGGCATTTGCACGCTGTTGCAATTCGTTCAGGTGCGCGATTTGCGCATCAAATTCAGACAATGCCGCCGTTGGTGTTGGCACATTTGCAGACACATTTTCGGTGCGCGCAATTACATCACGTGTGGACGCAACGCGGGACGAATCGATGTTTTCTTCGGGTAACAAACTGTCGGTGCGATATACAGCAAATTCAGACGCATCTGGCATACGCAATGGTGCATCAGATGCACTGCGTGCCCACAAATCCGCACTGGGGCGATGTGGGGACAAAATATCATCACGAGCGGCAATACGTTCACCCGTATCCACAGACGCGTTTTGTGTGGTCACAACCGGCGTGGACGCGACCGTTTTTTTTGCACTGCGTGCGATAACCTTTTTATTTTTTTGTACGGGGGCAACCGCTACCTTGGTCACCGTGGGCGTGGCAACAACGTCGCCAAATGCCGCACGTGCCGAAACACCACCCGCCGCAATATTCACGACCGGCAGGCGGGCACTGGCCCACGCTGGTAAAATTACAAATAATGATAACGCAGAAACAGCGATATGACGCATTTTCCTTTCCTTCCTGATTCAATCATAGAACAAATGACGAATCGCGCGCAAGCGGAAAATGCGTCTGATATTATTTTATTATTTCATCGGCAATTAAATTCACCGCATTATTCGGCACACATGACTTTTGCGCCATCTTGGCCAGACGCGATGGGTTATCAAACAATTCTGTCAGTGTTGCAGTCAACCACCGCGCCGTAAATTTTGATTGTTCAATCGCAAATCCACCACCCAAACGCGCAAAACTGGCGGCATTGGCGGCCTGATCAGGATTGATACCCAGTGGCACAAAAATCGCACCACGACCGATTGTTTCCAGTTCTATGACCGTGCTGGCCCCGCTGCGCCCAATGACCAAATCGGCATCTGCAATTTGCGACGCCATATCGTGAATGAACGATAACACGTTTGCATGGATTTTGTTTTCGGCATAGAATTTTTGCAGGCGTGCAACATTTTCAGGACGCGTCTGGTGCGTGACAAAAATCTTTTTATTTTTCATCGCAGCAATTGCCACCGGCACAACATCGTCTAATATTTGCGCCCCCAGCGAACCGCCAGTGACCAATAATTTGCCCTGCTTTGGAATCGGACTGCCCGCCAAGGCCAAAAATTCACGGCGCACCGGCAGGCCTGTATAAACCACGTGCGCAGCTGTGCCCACAGGAATGCCAGACACAGTCGGGAAACTGGTCATCAATGTTTTGACCCAACGCATTGTGAATTTATTCGCGCGACCAATCGCGGCATTTTGCTCGTGCAAAAAGGTTGGAATATGCCACACGTGCGCAGCAAACACCGCCGGCACAGATGCATAACCACCAAACGCGACCAAACGCGCAGGACGCGAAAACGCAAAGCGTAATGTCAATGCCGCCGCCGACAAAGCAATTTTGGACAGCGCAATGATTTGATGCAAACGGCTTTTTGCGCCAACGCCCGACGCCCATACGCACGCCAATTTTGCGCCCGCAGGCGCACCATCGCGCACCATTTTTTTAACACGTCCGTCCGTTGAAATTATAATCTGGTGACCGCGCGCGACCAATTCTGTTGCGACACTCAGCGCAGGAAAAACGTGCCCGCCCGTACCACCTGTTGCAATCCATATTTTCATGTTATTCCCCTATTTCCATTTATCTTCGCGTACCAATGCCAAAATCATACCGAACAACAGGCAAAATCCGATAAACGAACTGCCCCCGTATGAAATGAACGGCAATGTCATCCCCTTGGGCGGCATCAAATGCAATGTTGTTGCCAGATTGATACATACCTGTGTTCCAAACAGGATTGCCGCGCCCCCAGTTGCATAAAACACAAACGGATTTCGTGATGTCATGGCATCTGTGGTCAAACGCTTTAATACATACACCAGCGCACACAGCAACACACACGCAACGATTGCACCAAAATCTTCGACAATGGCGGCATAGATAAAGTCAGTATGCGCATCGGGCAACGATTCTTTGACAAATGCGTCATCACCACTGCCCAACAGGCCACCGTGCTGAATTGATTGAATTGATTGCGTTACCTGATACCTGTCCCCTTGGCCGGTAAAGAATGACATAAAACGTGCGTGCACGTGTGGCATAATCATAAATGCAACCAATCCCGCAACCAACCCAAAACCAACCAACCCAATTACAATTAACCATGGCAACCCCGCCACAAATGTCATACCGCCAAATGTGATTGTGTACAAAAACGCCGTACCAACGTCTGGGTGCAAAAACATAATCAACAATACCGGCACAAATATCGCCAAATATGTCCACCAACTGAGTTTGCGGAAACGCCACGCATCACGCGACAAAAACATATTATCGCCATATGCGCTGTGCATTTTATACAAAAACCACGCCGTCAGAATTACAAACCCTGGCTTCATAATATCTGAGGGCGAAATATTTGTAATCGGTGTATGTACGAATCGGGCCGAACCCTTGATTTTATATGGTGCAACACATGTCCACGCCAACAGTGCCAGACCAACACAAACATTTAATGCAGATATACCCAACACCCATTTCTTTTTCAGCATGCTGGCCACAAACAAGGTTATCAACCCAATGACGTAAAACGGTATGGATTTTACCAAAAAATAATACCACGGCTGGTTTATACGTTCGGCAGACACACTGCCCGCAGAGACAACGAATATTGCCCCAACCAACACCAACGCCAACACCGCCCACAGCAGACGGCGGTCTACCTCTAGAATCCAACTGGTGAATTTACTGTCTTCGGTTCTTATACTCATACTGCGTATTATATCATGATTTTTACGAAAATATACCCGTCAAAAAATATTTTATCAAAAAAGCCCGCTTGCGCGGGCTGGGATACTTTAAGCAAACTTTAACAACACCAGTGCCAATCCAGAAAACAACACCGACATGATAAAGAATCGGTCAACAATCTTGGTTTCTGGCCAACCCAATTCTTCGAAATGGTGATGCAATGGTGCGCGCAAGAACACACGACGGCCCGTCCCTGTAACCCGACGCGTAATTTTGAAACACATCGTTTGAATGAATGACGACATCAGAATAATCACCATCATGCCCGCGGCAATTCCCATAATGATTTCTGATTTCAACAGCATTGCGACCGTGCCCATAAATCCGCCCAATGCCAACGACCCAACGTCACCCATAAATATTGCCGCCGGCCGCGCATTATACCACAAGAAACCCAACACCGCACCAAATGCCGCGCCCAGCACCGCATACAGGCCAGATGCCGTTGGCAAAAACATAACCGTATCCATAAATCCGATACGCGTTGCACCATACAGCGCAACCACCAATACGACCAACACTGGCATATATAACTTTGCCAACATACCGTCCAAACCATCGGTGATATTTGTTGCATTAGCAGACCCGCAAATTACAAAGTATGCAAACACGTAATACAGCAAACCCAATGGCAAAATTATGCCTGCGCCCAACGCCAGCGAATATTCCGGAATATATGGCGGCATAATGCTGTTTATCAGGTACGCCAACACAACAACGCAAACCCCTTCGGCGACCAAACGCGTCAACGGCGACAGGCCATTTGACGCTTTTTTAGATTGCGATGTAACCTTTTTATAATCGTCGATAAATCCGATTGTTGCAAACATCACCAATGACGTCAGCGCAATCCACGCGGCCGCGCTGTCGATTGGCATAAACAGTACCGACGAAATCAAAACGGCCAGCACGACCAAGATTCCACCCATGGTCGGTGTGCCTGCCTTTTGTCGATGGGATTCTGGGACGTTTTCACTGATTGGTTGCCCCTTTTTCTGCCACGCATGCATGGCGGCAATAAAAGGCCGACCAAACAACAGCATTATCAAAAAAGACAGTCCAAATGCCGCCGCAAATTGTGTCCAGCCACTGGCAAAAAAACTGAATCCGCGCGACAGAAAAAAATTAGTCAGCATAAAAATCTCCTTCTTATGCTGACTATTCTATCACAAAGATGTGGCAAAATAAATCTTATTTAGCAACACATTCAATCGCAACAGCGGTATCATCGTCGCCCAAGAACAATGTCCAACCTTCGCCCTTGTTCCACAGGGTTACGTTTGTGTCATTCAACATACCAACATAACGTGCGCCAGATGCAGAAACCGCATGGTTCAGCGTTGTCGCGTCGCCGTTTATTGTTGCATCAATCGTATCGCCATTTTCTGACAATTTGATTTCAACCGCATAGTCGCCACATGTACGAACAATTGCGTCGTTTTCTGTTTTCTTGTCACATGCTGCGACACATGCAATCATTGCGAAAATTACCAAAATTTTTTTCATGTTTTTTCCTTTCCTTGGGTTCCGAGCCAGATTTTACCATACTTTATACGGACATGCAATTAAAACACACCGCCAACCACAGGATTTGATTCCGCACGTCGTGCGGCGGGTGCTGGGTTTGGTTTTTGCCCTGCCTTGAATGCCTCTGTAATAATCACGCCATCGGGATCAGATGCGGCGGCCGCGCCACTGCGACGATTTACGCGAACAAATGTTAAACCATCAGGCACGGAAAACGGCTGATTTTTCTGGCCAGCCAATGCCGTTGTCATAAATTCAGCAAATACTCGTGCGGCCTGATGACTGCCTGCGCCACGTCCCAGTGGGCGTGGCGTATCAAATCCCAGATATACGCCCGCGATTAAATTTTTTGAAAATCCGACAAACCATACATCTTTGACATCGTTTGTTGTGCCGGTTTTACCTGCAATTGTGTGGCCCGCAACACGCGCCTGTTTGCCTGTGCCACGTTCAACCGTGCCTTGCAGAATCGACACCAGTTGATACAAACTCTGTGCATCGGACAAGGGTTCCGATTCCACCGTTTTTGGGTTCGGCTGCATATCATCAGCCCACGCGACCATTTCGGTTGGCGCACCATCAATTACGCGACCATATCTGTCCTCTATATAATCGACCAATTTCGGTTGAATTACATGGCCGCCATTTACAAATGCCGAATACCCCAGCACCAAATTTTCCAATGTTGTTTCACCAGACCCCAACGCCAACGACAAATTGATATTTTTCAAATTCTGGGGATATACACCGAAACGCTGGGCAACCTCGATAGCATTGGACACACCGATTTTTTCAACCAAGCGCACCGCTGGCACATTACGTGATGTTTCCAATGCCAAACGTAATGGTACATCGCCCAAGAATTTTTTGTCGTAATTTTCTGGTTTCCACAGCGTATCATTTTCGCGCCAGCCAACAATTGGCGCGTCCAGTATCATTGCCTCTGGCGACATGCCACGTTCCAACGCCGCCAAGTACACAAATGGCTTTATCGTTGAACCGATTTGACGCATCGCCTGTGTTGCGCGATTAAACGAACTGTCTGCAAAAGAACGACCGCCTGTCATTGCCACAATGCGCCCAGTGTGCGGGTTCATTGCAATAATCGCGCCCTGTAATTTTGGTTCATTTTCATCACGGTTGGCATTGTATCTGTCCAGTTCTTTGTTCAATGCCGCGGCGGCCGCACGCTGTAATTCTGGGACAATGGTTGTTTTAATATACAGGCCATCATTATACAGTTTTTCGCGCCCGATTGTATTCAATAATTGACGGCGAACATCTTCGGCAAAATATTGAAAATCCAATTCCATTTGCGCGGTAAACCCACTGTTTATGTTCAATGGTTCTGCCGCGGCGGCGTCTGCTTGTTCTTGGGTAATATATTTTTCTGCAACCATACGGCGCAGCACGTAATTACGACGTTCAACCGCACGGTCACGGTTGTTTGGTGCCTTTGGCAACGATGCCAAAAATGCACATTCTGCCAAAGATAATTCAGAAACGGGTTTGTTAAAATACATCAATGCCGCCGACCCAACGCCATACGCACGCGCGCCCAAGAATATCTGGTTCAAATACAGGGTCATAATATGTTGCTTTGAAAATGTACGTTCCAGACGCAGGGCCAAAATCGCCTCTTTAATCTTGCGCGACAGTGTGCGTTCAGATGTCAAAAAGAAATTTTTAGCAACCTGTTGCGTGATGGTTGATGCGCCCGAAAAATTGGTATGAAAACCCATCGCGCCCAATGTATTGTTTATCACCGCACGCGTAATACCCTGAATATCAATACCGGGGTGTGTCCAGAAATTCTGGTCTTCGGCGGCGACAAATGCATTTACCAACTGGGGTGGCATATCGGCAAAATCGATAAATACGCGGCGTTCTTCGGCGTATTCAATCAGCAGCGACCCGTCCGACGCGTACAGGCGCGTTGCAACCGGTGGCGCATATGTTGCCAATTTTTTATAATCCGGCAAATCGTTGCCGTAAATCAGCACCAATGCCGCCAATGCCGCGATTCCCGCGGTAAAGCACCAGAATATAATGTTTAACAGAATACGTAAGAACTTTTTGAATTTCATGACACAAAGTTTAAGATATTTATTTGAACTTTGCAAGTATATGACAAAAAGAAAGCGGGGCAAACGCCCCGCGAATTACAATTCAATCTTGCCGTTGGTGGCAATTAAATCCGCACCCATGGAAATTTTACCGCCCGCTTCGCGTACCAACAGGTCACCAGCGGCGATTTCGGCAAAGTCCAACGGGTCAGATACAAAACCATCGAATTTGCCCGATGCAACCCATGCCAAATCCAATGCTGGGCAACCCGTGCGACGAATGTCCGCCGATACAGTGCGCGAATCGTTCGTGTTAAATGCGATTGTTGCGTTTGGCAATTCTGCGATATTAGAAACCTTGACGCGGGCGGAATGAAACGCGGAAAACGCGTATGCACCACGTTCTGCCTCTGCATAATACAGGCGTTCGTCGATTGGGGAATACACCAACGCGATTTTGGTTTCGTCGTTTGTGCGCAACGCCAATGAAATCGCGAAATGCGGATTTGCACGAACAAAGTTCGCCGCACCCGACAGCGACAACACAAATTCATCGCGACCATCGCCATCGCGCGTTACATTAGGTGTCAGCAGACCCGCCGATGGACGCACCAACAACAAATCATTCAGAATACTTTCTTCGATACGGGCAGACGCCTTTTGCACAAAATCGTGTGCACCATGCAATGACTGTTGCAGGTTTTCAATTTCACCAAAATCATGGCGCAACCCACTGGCCGTGCGTTGCAATGCCATAAACATCTTGTTTAATTCCGTTGAACCCTTTATCAACAGTTCCATTTCGGCGCCCCGTTTCCGTATTTTAGATTAGAAGTTAAATCCAGCAAATTTACCCTTGAACTTTTCAACACGCTGGCCCTTTTCGCCAGAATTTGTACGCTGGCCGGTCCATGCACTGTGATTCAAGTTATCTGTGGACAAAATCAAATCTTTTTTAACAGAACTGTACATTTTTACAGTTTTGCCGTCTGTACGTGTGACGTTGATTTCGTGATATTCAGGATGAATTCCTTTTTTCATCTTATTACCCTTTGTTTAAATTTTTTAGCGTGCAGATTATACAAGGATTTTTCTGTATTGCAAGAAATATTAGTAACGACCAATGCACCCAAGGTATGAATTGCCCGTAGATTCCAGTACATTTATGAACTGTGATTGGTTTTTACCAGAAAACAATGCCAAAATCGTGCCCGCATCCGTGGCCAGCATATCGGCCACCGTTGCAATGCCAGAATTCATTTTCTTGAAAAAACCACTGGTTGGGTATATTTCCGCCGCCAGTAATTGATTTTGGCCCGAATTATGCGCGGCCGACGCCACAGATGATGCACGAATAACCATCAACTGGCATTCTGGCGATATAATCAGTTTATCGGTCACAACCGCATCAGACCCCAGTAATTCGCCCCACCAACCGGTTGATTCACAAAAAACAGGGTAATATATCGTTGCATCTGGATTATCGCGCAGCGCACCCGCCACATCCAAATCATCAGTCATAACATCAGGCATTATACCGGTTGCAGTATTTATGACCTTGCGCGACAGGCGGTAATCATCATCACCGGTCGTTCTGCGTGGCCAATAAAGAATCGGATATTGCTTCATTGCTAAGAATTATATCAGATTCGGACGGCACAAAAAAGGGGGGCATGTTAAATAAAGGGCTTGATTTTTTATTTTTTTATCGCGGTGTACCATTTTTTCAGGTTGCCCCACATGGTATCGAGGTCTTTTTTTACCCCTTCATAGAATGACGTTGGGATATTCACGTTGGCAAACAACGTCTTGACCAGCGCAGGAATCATGGTCATAAACATTGTGATAAAGATTCCCATCATCAGGATTGTGATAATGCTGTCGTTACGCAACATCAGTCCATCCATCAAAAAATACGAATCGTTTTGCGCCAGCGCGGTGGCCAACCGCGATGCCCCGCCCCACGCGCCAAACACCGCATTCAGGAACATCACAGCGAATGTTATAAACACGCCCACCATGGCAATACCAGCCGTCCCTTTGACCACGTCATTTACAATCGCCTGAATATTTTTGCCACCACTGGGGAATATGGGCCAGCCCGAAAACAGCCATGACAGGAACATAAACGGCAACATTATTAAATCCATGGACAGTTTTATAAATACCTCTAAAAAATACAAGGGCACAGGCAACAACGCCATCAGGAACAGCACCAATACCAACAGACCCGCAAAAAAGATTGGAACATTCGGGAACACCGGCATATTCCACATCAATTTATGCATATATTGTGTATCAAATGCCATGTTCATCATCGTCCATCCAACCGTCATACCCAGACCTGTTATCTGGTGCACATTGGCGATTTCACAGGTCAATCCGTGGCGCAGTTTTGGTGAATATGCGCCCGCATTTACCGCGGCGGCGTCGACCGACACAGAATCTGCGACAGCGGTTGCAACCATACATTCGGCAAATTTTTCGTTACCGGTAACCGCCCTGTTCAGCGTAAAACCAATACTGAACACTGGTTCAAAAATAATGTCATTTAACATACGTGGCAATGGTATCAACAGCAATGCACACACTGTGGTCAATTTTATCAGATGCGTACTGAATGCACTGGCAATCGACCATGGCTGGTCAATTTTAGCATTCAAGAATCCTGAAAATATTTTCCATGCGAACCATACCGCGGTCAATCCCGCCGCGATTGGAATTATCACGCTGCCTATTGCACTGTACACACGTGGCAACAGATTGGACATTGCCGTAACAATATCTGAAAACAACTGGCACGACCAACATGATGAAAAGAAGTTCATTGCGTCCGCCATATTGGTCGGCGACATGTTACGATATATTGAATACCCCAATATGCCCGTTGCACCAATCAGGCCCTGAATTATAAATGGCGCAACCGCGCCCGCCGAAATTGGCAGGAACGATAAAAAAACAATCCAAAACTGTTTCAAACGGCTCATTTTATTTGTAATTATATCACATTTTGTCCCAAATTGTGATATAATTGAACAGATAATTTAGATATCAGAGAGAATGTTTTTATCAAAACGCAATCTTTTTACGTGCATGATGCGCGCATTGCCGGTGTTGGCGATTGCGGCGTTTTGTGCGGGCGTACCCGTGCCAGCATTTGCACAGTATGAAATTGTTGATGCGTTAAATCTGGCCCCACTGGTGCCGATTGTTTTGGACGCGCTGATGGCGGTGGCGACGGGTGGATACGAATTTTTTGTGGGTAATGGCAACGGCATAATTTACGTTTTGATATGGGGGTTTGTTGCCGTTTCTATATCGCTGTATTTGATTAAATTATACCTGCCAAAATTATGGGTGGGTTTCTTTGGTTTTTCGGGTGGCGGCGATTTTTCATCGGGCAATGTTACAGCCGAAAAAATCACGACAAATGTTTTACATTCTGGATTTCGTGCGATTTTCGCCGCGGTTGTGTTGTTACAGATTCGCCCCGTCTACGTAACCGAATGGCTGGTCAATCCATTCTTGCAATTTGGGGCACTGTACACGCACAGCATTACCGAAACAATAAATGAAACCGGCATTGCCGCACCCGCTGTGGAATGCCCGCCTGATATTGTGGCACACGGTTGGATTAGCAAATCATCATGTGAATTTTTGGTACAACCGGTGTCCGACATATCACACGCCAACAATCAGATTATCAAACGCGGATTTGAATTTATTGTGCGCGGGCTGCGCGGGTTGTTGACGTTGGTGCCGCACGGTGGCGAAGATTTTATGAACGTCATATCAGGCATACTGTTGGTTGTTGCATTTGTGGGCAGTAATTTGTTTATGGCGTTGCTGATTATTCAGGCGATATTTAATTTCGGTATGGCATTGGTATTGTACCCGTTTCAAGTTCTGACGTGGGTTGCCAAACCAAAAGACGCCAACAAGTGGTTTGATGTGTGGCCGGCATTTTCCGGAATAACCAAGGCGTTGCAACGTTTGATTATCACGATGATTGCGTGCGCATTTATTCTGTGTGTCAATTTGGCGATTGTGAAATCATTGTTTAATTGGTCCAGTTCTATATTTGTAGTTGCCGCCGGTGGTACGGCCACCAGCAATATGCCACAGATAGCAAATACCGGTATTGGATTTGGTGGGCATTCAATGTTATGGATTTCATCAATTTTGACGTTCTATTTAATGCTGCGCATATTTGAAATGACGCGCGACCAGTTAAATACCTATGTTGGTTCGGGCATGGACAAATTGTACAAACAGGTCAGTTCTGACGCGTCTGGTACGTGGAAAAACGTCAAAGGTTTAGGCAACAAGGTTGGCACAGCAATTGGATGGATTAAAAAGAAATGAACGGATTTATGGATTCTTTGGTTGATTCTGCCGTCCAGTGCTGGGGATGCGAGGTTTTTGACCGCCTGTTCCAGATTGTATCAACGGCGGCAGCGGCCATATATAAACAATTCGCTATTTTCTGTGCAATTATATTTTGCGTATTGTTCGCATTCTTTGTCATCAATGCCGTATGGCAAAATATCAAGGGTGGCGTGCGCGATCCATGGTATGCAAAATCCATACGACCGGTATTTATCAATTCACTGGTGGCGTTGACATTTCTGTCCATGGGTGTTGCGTTCCCGCGTTTTATGACACAGGTCACGTTTGAACCCGCATCAAAAATCGCATTGGTGTACAGCCAGAGTATGCTGCAAACCAACACCAGTACAGTAAATGAAAAGGTTACGTATCAGCCGATGGAAATGTCCAACGATGGATTCTATCGTCCGCAATTACGTGATACGATTATATTGCTGATGAAAACAACAATTACACAGTTTCAATCATTTATGAAACTGGGGATTGCCGTAATGGACAGTGCATTTACATGGAAAGCATTGCTGGGCATTGGCGCACTGATAAAGCATATTGCGTTATTTTTTGTAGGATTGTATTTATTCTATGGATTTTTCAAGTTATTTGTTCGGTTCTGTTTTTACTTTGTGGACATTATTATTGCGATGATGTTCTTTGCATTTTTCTTTCCGTTGTCATTGGTTATGGTTTCGTTCAAAGGTGCATCAGACGTGCCATCGTGGATGTCGGGATTGGGTTCAAAACTGGGCGTTGGACAATTCAAGAGTTTGTTAAACGCAATTATATCGTTGGCATCGTGCGTGCTGACATACACGGTAATTATGGTTATTATTGCTAAATTCTTTTCCGCCCCTGGGACATCGGCCGCCGAATTGATGGGCGCGATTTTGTCGGGCGATGTTTTTGCAGCCGATTTGAACGAAGATAATTTGGCACAAATCACTTTAATCAGTTCGGTTGTTCTGGTCTATGTTTTGAATTTCATATACGACCAAATTCCACAGGTTACAAAAATGGTTCTGTCGGCGTTTGACGTCAGCGAAGAACACAAAATAGGTGACCAGTTGGCCGATGACGCAATGCGTCTGACCACAGATGTGGTACAGGCCGCGACGAAAATAGCAAAAACAGTTCTGTCGGGTGGCGATGCACCAAAGAAAGATGACAAAGGCGGTGCGAAATGATGAAAGCAAAACTGATTTCCATGGCCATTCGTTTCTTGATGGGCGCAATTGCCATTGGGCTGGGAATTTGGTATTTATCATCGTCCATTGGCGGTGCGGCATTGACATACACCAGCACCCAGAACTTTTTAACCGCGATTGGTGCGGGCGATGATATTGCCAGCGCAAATGGCTGTTTCCTGTGTGGGTATATTTCAGACCTGTTCAGCGTAATTGGTAATGCCGCAGAAATATTCTGGACAGCGATGCTGGATAATATTTGGATTTTATTGGTAATTGGTTTTGGCATTTATCTGTTTATATACACAACGCAATATATTTGGGACGCCGCGAAAAAAACAACTGCGTTGGACACCAAGGAAAAGAAACTGGAATTTTCTGCGTGGTTCGACAAAGTATGGCGACAAGCCGCACGCATAATGTTTGTTGGGGCAATTCTGGGGACACTGGGCATGGGTGGCACAACCGCGTTGCGCGCGATTTCAAATGTCACAATTACACCGGTACTGTATGTTGGCGCAGAATTGTCAATGGCGGCATCGGGCGTTGTTGATGCAACACAGTGTGGCGCAATTGCTAACCCTGCATCGGGCGATTTATTAAACCCAATCCTGCAACCGTTTATGTGCACTATGGGCAATTTGAACGCCGTGATGCTGGCGGGGGCGGCAGGCGGCTTTGCAATGATGAATTATGCATGGCTGGGAATGGGCGGTGGTGCATTCACATGGATTGCGGGATTCGTACTGGTCATAATGTTTTTGATAATTGGATTTGACCTGTTTTTCCAAGTGTTGTCGATTGTATTCAAATTGGTGTTTATTATCATATTCCTGCCACTGATAATTGCCGCGACTGCGTTCGAAGGGACGTGGAAACTGGCCAGTAATGTTGTTGCCAATGCGGTAACGATGCTGGTTAAATCCGCGGTTCAGATTGTTGCGATTTCGTTAAAGATTCTGATTATATACGCAACAGTATCGTTTGCCGCCGACGAATTTTTCCCAGGGCCCGCCGATGGGTACAGTGCAATTATGCCGCCACTGTTGGGGCGCACGGTGGAAAACCCAGATGCACAAACTATGTCGGTTATGAACGTGTTTGCAACATGTGAACGCGTTGCGTTATCAGATGGCGAAATGGACGCTGATAAATTCAAAGATTGCTTTACCGCACAACGCGCAATGGTTGAACGCACATATCCAAACGCATTTGATTTCTTGGACGACGGGTTTGATTTCTTGCTGATAATGTTCTTTATGTTCGTGTTGTATTTCTTTGCCATATCGCCAAAGGTTGATGCGATTCTGGGTAAAGACAGCAAAGAACAATTTGATTTTGGTACATGGACCAAGGATTTGGGCAAAAAGATTTGGGGTATGCCACAACAGATATTTGACGCAGTATCCAAGGCCGCAGGAAAGAAAGATTGATGAAACGTGCAATGAAATTTTTATCAAATCTAATTATGTGCGCTGCGATTATGTTTTCCGCACCGACATTTGCCGCAACTAATTTGCCGGCGGGTGGCGATATTGGCGAATTTGGCGCGTGGACAACGGAACACAATCTGGAATCTTTTACCAAGGATATGTCGCGCGATTTGACAGAATTTCAGGCCGGTTTTCAAAATCAACAGTTGGTCAAAGATTATGTCCCGATTGAGGCCAAGGCCGGTCTGGCATTTATGAATGCGATGTCATGGGTTGCAGAAATACTGGACGGGTCGTTGGTGCGATTCGTGGTAATATTTATTATCATCGCGTATATATTCTGGGCGATGTTTGAAACGTACCAGATGATGACCACAAAATCCAACGTGCGTGATTTGGCCCAGAGTGTCGTCAAGAAAGGTGCAACGATTGCAATATGGATTATAATCTTGCAATTTGGGCCGGCGCGCGTATTTATGTGGATTATGGGGCCGATTATTACGGTTGGAACGTATCTGTCGGACTTTATTTTGAACACAATTGCAAATATTGCGGGGGTGGATTTGCCCGACACGTGCACCGCAATTCGCGAATATGCCGCCGCGCACACACCAGCGCGTATGCTGATTGACGCAAATGCTGCCGCCGATATGATGTGTGTGCCAACGCGGTTGTCGGGATTTTTCTATACAGCGGTTGCCGCTGGATTCAAATGGATGCTGGCGGGAATTGGGCACAGCGCATTTTCATTTGTAATTGGGGTCGCGTTTGTTGTGCTGTTTGTATATAACGCATTCAAGTTTGCATTTATCGCACTGGGTGTGATTGCGGATTTATTCTTGGCCGTGATAATGTTGCCTTTTACCGCGATTGCTGAAACAGTCGGGAAAACATCGTACAAGGGAATTGCTGGCACGATATTCAATGGATTTTTGGGATTGTTCAAGGTGGAATCATTATCTGCCCAGATTCAGCGTTTCATAAACGCAGCGTTGTATTTTGTGTCGCTGTCGATTGTGGTTGCATTGTGCGCGGCGTTGCTGTCGGGGATTATTGATATGAATATGGCCGCCCAAGTGCCCAGTTTGAAAGACGACAATTTTATGGTTGTATTGCTGTCGGGTATTTTGGTTGCGTATTTGGCAAATCATGCAATGGACATTGCCAAGAAAATCGGTGGCAGCATTGATGACAGCATGGGTCAAAAGATTAAATCAGAGGGCACGCGTCTGTGGAACAATGCGTATGGCGAATATAAAAAGTGGAAAAAGATTATCAAGGAAAACAAGAAATAAAATCAGTCCACAAATTCCAGATAATCACGCGCAACCTTTTTTATACCACGCGTGCGGAATGCAACCGTTAAAATATTGCCCGCGTCTTCGATAACGACACCACGCCCCATATCGGCGTGTAACACCAAACGACCAACCACGCTTTTTGGTGTGGCAGGCGTCACGGCAGCGCGACGTGTGGCATATGATGGGCGCGGTGCGTTTGACGTGCGAATATTGCGCGGGCCGCCCCCTTGGAAATCCAAGAAATGATTATCCATTTCCGTGATAAAACGGCTGGGCGAATTATACTGGCGCGAACCAAACACCATACGCGACATTGCATTTGAAATTATTGCACGGCGACGCGCACGTGTGATTGCAACATATGCCAAACGGCGTTCCTCTTCCAGACCGCCGCCATCAATCGCCATATCATTTGGGAAAATTCCATCTTCCCATGCGGGCAGGAATACCGTGTTAAATTCCAATCCCTTGGCCGCGTGAATTGTCATAATACTGACCGCATCAATCACGGGGGCAGCATCGTTATCATTGTCGTCCGCCGTCATCAATGCCGCATGTTCCAAGAAATCTGGCAACGTATCATACTTTGCAATTACATTCGTTATCAGTTCGCGAATATTGTCCAACCGTTCGCTGGCATCTGTGTCCTTGGACGTGCGCCAATAATTTATATACCCCGATTTTTCCAGTATTGTGCGGGCGGCATCCATAGGCGGCATACCCGCCCAATCAAAATCAAATGCCGACAAAAATTCTGTGGCTGCTGCGCCCTGTTTTCCAGACAACGATGCTGCGCGTAATCCGTCCATCAAATTAGTGCCCTGCGCCCTGATTTTTGCAATCGCAGATGGACCGAAACCACGGCGTGGTTTGCCAATAATACGCGTGAACGACATATCATCAAACGGATATACCAACAGGCGTAAATACGCAATCGCATCACGGATTTCCATACGGTCATAGAACTTGGTCGCACCGACCAATTTGTACGGAATCCCGCGCGATGTAAATTCTTCTTCGAACAGGCGCGATAAACTGCCTGCGCGAATCAATACAGCAAAATCAGAATACGGCACACCATCACCGCGACGCATAATTGTGTCAGCGATAATGCGTGCCTCGTCCCAATCGGACGGCAGTGTTAAAACATACACCGGTTCACCAGAATTACCGTTGGCGGCGGTACGTAAATCCTTGCCTAAACGGCCCTGATTATGACGTATCAATGAATTTGCAGCACCCAGAATGTTTGGCGTGCTGCGATAATTTGTTTCCAGACGAATTATCTTGGCATTTTTGAATTTCTGTTCGAATCCCAAAATATTTTTGATTTCAGCACCGCGCCACGAATAAATCGACTGGTCATCATCACCAACGCAACATATGTTTGGTGCGTCTGCATCGCGCGTCAGCATTTCCAAGAATTGCATCTGGGCACGATTAGTGTCTTGGAATTCATCAACCATAATGTATTTGAATTGTCGCGCATAACGCGCCAGAATGTCTGGATTTTTATCAAACAGGTTCAGCACGTGTAATATTATATCACCAAAATCAACCGCGCCCATACGCGCTAATTCTGCGTTATATGCGTTTAATATTTTTTTTGCAACATCACCAACTGTGATATCGTTACCAGTGGACAAACCTTTGTCTTTTATTGCCGAAATACGCTCTACCCAATCAGATGGATTGTAATCCTTGGCGTCCAACGACATATCGGCAAAAATGTTTTTCAAGGTTGCCTTTTGGTCATCTTCGCCATAAATCAGGAAATCACGACGCAGGCCCGCCGCGGCCGCATTTGCGCGCAATATGCGCAGGCAAATGGAATGAAATGTCCCGCACCACAGGTCAGACGGACGCCACGTGGCCGCATCATCTGCAAATTCGGTGATACGCGTTTTCATTTCGTTCGCCGCGCGATTCGTAAACGTCAGTGCCAAAACCTGCCACGGCATTGCCAAACCAGAATTTAATATATACGCCACGCGCGTGGTCAACACGCGTGTTTTGCCCGTACCCGCCCCCGACAGCACCAACAGTGGCCCTTCGGTTGTTGTGACAGCTAATTTTTGTTCGGGGTTAAGATTTTCTAGATTTAGATTCACGCATTCATTATAATACACGCGCAACAACATATCAAAAATATATTTTTTATTACGGGAAGGGGACGATTATGGCGCGTGTTATTTGCTTTGATATTGAAACCACAGGATTTGAATATTTGCGGGGCGACCGCTGTATTGAAATTGGTGCGGTTGAAATGGTCGATGGGCGCATTACCGACAACACATTCCACGAATATATAAATCCAGAAGGGAAAATTATTCCCCCAGAAACATATATGGTACATAAAATTTCCAATGCTTTTTTGGAAGATAAACCCAAGATGTCTGTTATTGCACCTAAATTCTTGGAATTTATTGGTGATGCACCATTGGTTGCCCACAATGGAATTGACTTTGACTTTCCATTTATCAATCACGAATTGGAAATGCTGAATCTGCCCCAGATTCCGCGTACGCGCCAGTTGGATTCTATTATCATTGCACGCAATCGTGTTTTCGGCCCAAAAAGTTATTCGCTGGACGCGTTGGCAAAATGGTATGGTATATCACTGACCGCGCGTGCCGACGCGCACGGTGCATTGATTGACGCCGAGATTCTGGCCAAGGTGTACAAAGAACTGGAAAACACCGCCCCCGCCCCAGACATCAATGAAATTATTGCGCAACAACACGATGCGTTTTTGAAAACCCCAAAAACCAGCGGGGATTTTCCACACCGCACATTCCCAGCGCACCCTGATGAATTGGAAAATCACAATGCATTTATGGAAAAATTAAACAAATAAAAAACGCCCCGTTGGGCGTTTTTTTAACTGTCTGGCGTACAAATACCATTGACGCGTGTGTAATTGGCGTCACATACGCATGTACCGTATGAATTACGTTTCTCGTGCTCCCCGCATTCTGCCAAGCATTGACCACTGAATGGGGTATAACCACTGTTACACTTGCACCGTTCGTTCACATAGCCACCCACGCCCGCAGTTCCCTCTGACGCAGAATATGTTGAATTATCTGGACACAACAACGATTGATAGAACATTTCAGAAATACTTTCTATGCATTTATTCGTACCATCGTTGCCTGTTGGGCACGAACCTGCATCTTCGGCAAAGACCGCATATGCACATGTCAACGCAACATTGCGGCATGCACCACGCATAACGTTGTACACACTGCCGATACTGGCAGACGATGACCATGCATTAACTTGTGTCACCTGTTGGTTATAGCACGTTGCTATATCCAGCATACATGATGACGCATAATCCGATATAACCTGTTGTTGGGCGGCACGAATATTAACCAATGCACGCTGGACGTAATTCACAACAATGTCATTGTACGCCATGTAGTTGCCGTTCTTGTCATATGTGTATGCCTGACATTTATCCAGAACCGCACGACACAACCCTTCGTCGGTAACCTTTTGCCCTGTACCGATTTTACGCATCAGATACCCCGCAATGCACGCGCCATTATTTCCAACTGGTGTTTTGTCGGTTGGGGCGGCCTTGCAATTTGCCGTATTGATTGACATGCCGTATGAACTTTTCAGGAACTCGTTATTGATACCTGCGTTATTATCCCCCGCCATAAACTCGGTAATATTTGTGATATCTTGGCCTAATACAACCTTTCCGTTTTCATCAATATATACTTTGGTTGGGTCCAGACATTTTACATAGTTATCACCACACACCATATCGTCGGTCATACATGCGTCCAACGCACCAATACAGCCCTTGGCATCATACTGATTCTTGTTTTGCAATACGGCTAATCTGGCCTTTTGCAACATACGATTTGCACTGCGCACATTGGACACCAATGTTTCATTCATCTTGGTCAAGCCCTGCTCGTACGCGATGCAATCTTTGTCTATGGCTAAATCGTAATTACCGGTGATTTGCTGGGACGTTGCGCCAACCTCTTTGCACTGGGTCAGGACGGTATTGCAACGTTTTTTCGCGGCATTATACAATTCCGTACCACGCAGGTTTGAAAAACTGCCTGTATTGTTGCTTAAAAAGTCCAAACTAAACAAGTCGGTTACATCGGACGAAAAATCCAAATCCATATCTAAACCAGTATATGTATCCGACGAATATGACGTAGAACTCTTTGGGTCTTTTATCAGTGCCTCAATCTGTTCCAGCATATTGCGTGTTTCGGTCGTATCAGCCGTACCGGACAAGGCCTCTTCGGCTTCGGTTGCGGACATAATTGCACGGATTTCGTCCGCCGACAGCCCGACATAGCGGATACGCTGGGCCACCTCGTTCAACTGAGTATTGGCGTTTTTGACGGCGTCTTCGACCTTGGTATATTTGGACAGGTTTGCGCTGCAACTGCACCGCTTTTGATTAGAGTCAATCACCGCACAGAATTGATCCATGCAATCATTGTATTGTTCCTGACACGATTTGTTCAAACTGGCTGTTTGTTCCAAGCGTTCCTTGGCATCAGCAATAGATTCTGCGTTAATCGTTTTGGTTGCCGCACGCGTTGATAAATTGCGAATTTCTGATGATATATTTGAACCTGTATATGTATCTGTGCCAGCGATTTTAGCGCGACCGCCAACCTCTGCCACCGATGGGCGCAACGTCAATCCCAAACGCCGAACCGCGGGATCACTGTTGATACTGGCGGCCTCGACCCGCGAATTACGACCACTGGTGTTGACCGCTGCATCTAACCCCGTGCGCGCCGTAGAAACATTGCCATTTGTATTGGACGCGCGGGCCGCGGCGGTTGCGGCACGTGTGGCAGCACCTGACGTGGACGTGGCACTGCGCACAGATGTTGTGTTGGTTGACCGCACGCCAGTACGCGATGACAGCGTACGCGATGTATTATCTGACTTGGCCGCAGTTGGAATTACACGCGACGGTGTAACCGACGCCGTGTCGGCGGCAAATGCCGTCGGCGTAAAACAAGCCAACGCAAAAAAACATGTCAGAAACTTTTTCATACTTGGCATAATTATATCACAAGTACCCGCGACATAAAAGATGAAAGTTCGTATAAAAAGCGCATCCATCTCCGCTGGTGCTCTGCCACGATAAAAATTTTGTGCGCCGTTGGCGCACTATCTATTCTCTATGCTCTAATAAAAAACGGGGCGATGCCCCGTTTTTTTTATTTTGCTTCTGGTTCGACAGATACTGTCTTGCGATTGCCCAGACCTTTTTTGAATTTCACAATGCCTGCGATTTTTGCAAACAATGTGTGGTCTTTGCCCATACCAACATTCAACCCTGGGTGCACAGATGTGCCACGCTGGCGAATGATGATGTTTCCTGGGATAACGCGGCTGCCACCAGATTTTTTGACGCCTAAACGACGTCCTTCTGAGTCGCGTCCATTAGTGGTCGCCGAACCTGCTTTCTTGTGTGCCATAAGTAAACTCCTTAGTCCTTAATCTCTGTAATTTTCACAACAGTGATATACTGACGATGGCCACGTGTGCGGCGATAGTTCTGGCGGCGTTTTTTCTTGAACACCAAAACCTTGTCAGCGCGTTTCTGTTCAACGACTGTGGCAATAACCTTGGCACCGTCAATAAATGGTGTGCCGATTTTGTCACCAATCATCAAAACCTGGTCAAATTCAACCGTACCTTCGGCATCCAGTTTTTCAACCTTTACAATATCACCGCTTTGCACGCGATACTGTTTGCCACCGGTTTGAAAGATTGCGAAATTGCTCATATTTCTTTCTCTTTTATATTGTTCTTGTTCTACGTTTTGTATAAAACTTGCTACAAAAGTATCATTTTTTTATAAAAAGTCAAGTGTTTTGACGAAATCTTACAACAAACCGTCGACCAGGCGAGCAAAGCGCATCCGTCGCCGCCTTGCTCTCTATTCTCTATGCTCTATTCTCTATGCTCTAACAAAAAACGGGGCGATGCCCCGTTTTTTATTATTGTTCTGGTTTTTTCCATGTTTGCAAGACGTTCTTGTCCGTGCTGGTGCCATCTGTACCGATTGCATCCAACAAACACTTCTGACGCATTGCAGCGGAATCACAAGTCACACCTTCACCGAATTTGCATTCTGCCGCCGACGCACCCGTGCCATTCAATATATCGTTCAATGTCACAATATTACGGCATGTGTTGGTTGTGTAATCCGCAGTGTTCTTGCACTGGGCATTGTCCGCCTTGTCAATAACGGCCTTGAACGGCGATGTTGATGGATTACAAATCATCTCTTCATAGCAATGAGGAACGTTTGCAACCTGTGCACAGTATGTTCTGATACGTGCCGTTGTCCACGAAGCATTGGACTTTGCCTGTGTTTCATAGCAATCGTAAATTTCGCTGATACATTCGCTGAAATTCGTGCTGGCGGCGACCGCGGCGTTCAAAATAGACGTCTTTTCCGCATTTGCAAATTCCAAACGTTTCTGTTGCAGGGCCTGTTGCGCGGCAACCTTTTGATAGCCGATGTTTTGTGCGGTCTTGCGCAGTTGTTCACCGTACGAATCACAATCCGCATTTGCGTCCAGCGCATATTTCTGCATAATGCTGCGGCGTGCATCAGCAACCGGCCCGCGCAGGTTTGAATATGGATCGCCCGACGCCGACGAATACCCAAAGCATGTTGCAGAATTAGATGCGGTATAGCCAGAATTTGGCGTAATGAAATTCAATTCATACGAACCTGTGTTTGATACGCTGACATAACTGTTATAGTTATATGGGCACTGGGACGCACCGTTGCCGCATTTGCGACCCGATGATGGTGGCGTACCACATGCCTCGTAAATACCGTTAAAGCAGGAATCCAACACGCGGTTGCAAACATTGTTGTGGGCATACTCGAACAATTCATAACCCCATGTTTGCGCCAATGAATCTTTCAGATTATCACTGCTGCTGAGTGCGCCGTCAATCCCCGCCAAACCAGATACAACATCAGACAGGTTTTTGAACGCATCGGTCAACTTGCTGGTATCGTCAGACAAGATTGTCAATGTGTTTTCCTTGGCATCGGCCCATGATTGCAGGGACGCCAAAATATCACTGGACGAACCGTCAATATTGGCGATATCAAAACCAAAATTATTACCCGTGCTGTCACAATATTTTGGTTTTGCACAAGTGCTCAGTGTATTTCCATTTTCGCCATAGATAGAATGATTATTGCACCATTTGATGGCCTCGTCAGAATTTGCACCGTATTTTTGTATTGTTTCCTGCCATGAAACGCAGTTCATAACCTTTTCTGCATCGGTCAATTGGAATGCATCGGATACATCCTTGCCCTTGTTTGCAATCAACAATGCCAATTCACCAGAAACCTTAATCAATTCTTCGTTTGCTGATTCCAGTGCGGTTTCCGCCTCTGCAAATGCCTTGACACGACCGGCACACGCACAACGACGCTGGGCCGTATTACGCGCAGTACAGATTTCGTCCATGCATGTGTAATATGATTCCATACAGTTGTTATACGCATCCGCCGAAATCAGACCAGTTGTTGAATCGATGATGTTTGAATAATTACCCGTGTACAACTTGTTATTCAGGTATGTATACGTACTGGTATATGTGGCCTTGCTGCCGCGAATTGCGTTACCCTGTAACGATACACGCGCAGAATTTGTTGTTGCACGATTTCGCACGGTGCGCGCCGGCGTTGTTGTGCGGGCAACGACACTGCGTGATGAATTTGTGTTTGTTACAGTTTTGCGCGCTGTGTTTGTGCGCGCTGCGACGCCACGCGCGCTGTTCGCGCTGACCGTTGTGGCGGTGCTTGCATCATCACGACGCGATACGACATTCGCACTATTGCGACGCGAATTGGCTGTGTTTGCGCGTGGCGATTGCGCCATTCCCATTTGAACATTTACCGGTGCAACAGGATCGGCAAATACAGCGCGAATTGACACCAATGTAGAACAAACAAAAAATGCCCCCGCCAACAAGAACACAGTTCCCATGGCATTTTTGCAAAAATCTGCGACGTTACGGCTTGTCATAAATATTCTCCCGTTTCGTGGGGAAATCCCCAGAAAACCCGTTGTTTGACGTGGCAGACACCAACGCGGCATCCACCTTTATTGTTGTAATTATAACATTTTTGCGTGGGGCTGTAAATATTAAAAGTTCAAAGTTCAGAGTTCAAAGTTCAAATGAATAAAGCAGTGCGCCAGATGGCGCACACATTATTTGAACTTTTGTTAAAAACTGTAATTGAATGACAGACCGGTAAAGTTAAACCCGCGATTTGTATCGGTGAAATTACCGTTTGAAAAATGCTGGGTAAAATATTCAATTGCCAGATTGTCCGCAACCCTGTATCCGACGAAAAAGCGTTCGCCAAATACCAGACGCGACGACACCCACCGATCGCGCGAGTCACGCATATATGGCCCAACACCAATGCCAGTATAAAAACCGCGCCACTGCAACAACGCAACGTCCCACGACACGCCCGCCGCAAAGAACGACAGACCACGTCCACCATGGTACGCAACGTTTTGCGTCAGTTCAAAATTTATACGCGCCGGCAGGCGGAAAATTTCCACCGGTTGGGCATATTGGAACATAAATAGTGTCTGGGGCGACAATTCCCACAGCCACGGTTCAACCAATTTGAACAACGTTCCGTCACCGGTGGATTGCGCCACATACAGCCCCAGCGAATTTTGCGCGCCACGCCCAAACATTGGGTTTTCTGCGCCGTACGACACGATTGGCAATGCACACAATAACGATAAAATTGCAATTTTTTTCATGCCCCGATTATACACCGAAAAAGCATAAAATTAAAGTTCAAAGTTCAGAGTTCATCCGTCGCCGCTGCGCTCCGCCGTGATAAAAATAATGTGTGCGCCAGATGGCGCACTATCTATTATCTGTGCTCTATTATCTATTCTCTAAAAAATGCCCCATGTGGGGCATTTTTTATTTGCGTGGGAATTTGACCGCTGCTTGCGCCGCCGCCAAACGTGCGATTGGCACACGGAACGGACTGCACGATACTGAATTGAATCCAACCCGATGGAAGAATTCAACAGAGTCAGGATCGCCCCCGTGTTCACCGCAAACGCCCAAGTGGATTTCATCACCCTTGGTCGCGCGTGCTTTGGCCACCGCGTCTTTTATCAACAGACCAACGCCCAACTGATCAACAGATGCGAATGGGTCTGCGACATATACGCCGCGCGCACGGTATTCGTCCAAGATTTTACCAGTATCATCACGGGACATACCCAATGTTGTCTGGGTCAAATCATTTGTGCCAAATTCAAAGAACGCGCAACTTTCGGCGATTTCATTTGCCAACAGTGCAGCACGTGGCAATTCAATCATAGAACCGACAGTGTATTCAACCGATGCGCCCACTTCGGCAAACAATGCTTCGGCTGTGGCATCAATAACGGCCTTGACGATGTCAACTTCTTTCTTGGAACCAACCAATGGAACTTCGATTTCTGGGTGTACAGAAACGCCCGCCGCCTTGCATTCCAATGCCGCCGACAAAATCGCGCGTGTCTGCATTTCACAGATTTCTGGGTATGTAATTGCCAAGCGGCAACCACGATGACCCAACATTGGGTTAGATTCGCGCAATGCTTCGCTGCGTGCCTTTACAAATTCCACAGATTTGCCGATGTGCGCCGCCAATTCTGCGATTTCTGCATCGGTGTGTGGCAAAAATTCGTGGAGTGGTGGGTCAATCAAACGGATTGTAACCGGCAGACCGTCCATAATCTTGAACAGTTCGACAAAGTCCGCTTTCTGGTATGGCAACAATTTTGCCAACGCTGCGCGGCGACCGGCCTCATCATCGGCCAAAATCATTTCGCGCATATCCTGAATACGTGATGGGTCAAAGAACATATGTTCCGTACGTGCCAGACCGATACCTTCGGCACCGAAATCACGCGCCTGTTTTGCATCTTTTGGTGTTTCGGCGTTTGCCTTGACCGTCAATGTTTTGATTTCATCAACCCACTGCATCAATGTGCCGAAATTACCAGTCAATTCCACAGATACTGTTGGAACTGCGCCACGGATAATCTGGCCCTGTGCGCCGTCAATAGAAACCCAATCACCTTCGTGAATAACGACGCCGGCGGTTGTGGTCAATGTCTTGGCAGCATAGTCAATTTTGATATCAGGCGAACCCGATACGCATGGCGTACCCATACCACGTGCAACCACCGCAGCGTGTGATGTCATACCACCACGTGCCGTGATAACACCCTGTGCCGCGTTCATACCCGCGATATCTTCGGGTGATGTTTCAACGCGAATCAACATAACCTTTTTCCCTTCGGCCGCCCATTTTTCAGCATCTTCGGCATTAAATACCGCCTGACCAACAGCCGCCCCTGGGGACGCTGGCAAACCAATTGCGATTACATCGCGTTCGGCCTTTGGATCCAACATTGGGTGCAACAGGTGGTTCAACTGGTCTGCACCAACGCGCAAAATCGCTTCTTCTTTGGTCAGCAAACCTTCGTTCACCATTTCAACCGCCATACGGACAGCGGCGGCCGCGGTACGTTTACCGTTACGGCACTGCAACATCCACAATTTGCCGTGTTCGATTGTAAATTCCATGTCCTGCATGTCTTTGTAGTGCTGTTCCAGTTTTTCACGAACATCACACAATTCTTTGTATACGGCTGGCATGGCTTCTTGCAACGACAGACGACCAGAATCATCTTTGCTCATTGGTTGTGGTGTGCGAATACCCGCAACGACGTCTTCGCCCTGTGCATTGATTAAATATTCACCATAGTATTTGTTTTCGCCAGTGGCTGGGTCGCGGCTGAAACATACGCCCGTCGCAGAATCATCACCAGAATTACCGAATACCATCGCCTGAACATTTACAGCCGTACCCCAATCGCCTGGGATATTGTTCAGTTTACGGTATGTGATGGCCTTTTTGCTCATCCAGCTGCCGAACACTGCGCCGATACCCAGTTTCAACTGTTCCCATGGATCTTGTGGGAAAACCTTGCCAATCTGGACGCCGATTTCTTTGAATTGTTCGACCAGTTCTTTCAGGTCATCTGCGGTCAGTTCGGTATCAACCTTGTAGCCCTTGGCTTCTTTCATTTCTTCCAATTTGTGTTCGAACAAATTGATGTCTGCGCCCAATACCACGTCCGAGAACATCATAATAAAGCGGCGATATGAATCGTACGCAAAACGTTCGTTACCAGAATGACGCGCCAACGCCTTGACCGTTTCGTCGTTCAAGCCCAAATTCAAAACAGTGTCCATCATACCAGGCATAGAAACGCGCGCACCAGACCGCACAGAAACCAACAATGGGTTATCCATATCTGCGAATTTTTTACCCATAATAGATTCAATATGTGCAATACCCGCATGCACCTGATCCATCAAATCCGACGGATATGTTTCGTTGTTGTTATAGTAATATGTACAAACGTCTGTTGTGACTGTAAACCCCGCTGGCACAGGCAAACCAACCAGATTCATTTCGGCCAAATTTGCGCCTTTGCCCCCCAGCAGATTACGCATATCTGCGCGGCCTTCGGCGGCACCATTGCCGAACGTATATACCCATTTATTGCTCATGGTTTCTCCTTTAATTAAAAAGCCCTGTGATTTTGTGAAAAAAAGCCCGTGATTGCAAGAAAAAATCTTGTGAAATTTGTATTTTTTTATGTATGGGGTGTCAATAGATTCCTGGGGCGGGAAAAACACGTTTGATGTATGCTGGCAAAACAAGGGGAAAAATGAAATATCGCAATGAAAATTTTGTACCCGCACGGGCGATGGTGCTGGGCATGCACGATGCGTTGGTGTCGCTGACGGGACTGATTGCGGGCATTGCATTTACGATGCCGCGCCGCCGCGATATAGTGCTGACTGCGATAATTGCATCAATCACCGCCAGTATGTCCATGGCAGCATCAAACTATCTGGCGGAAAAGGCGGGCGATGGGCAATCCGCCCTGCGCGCGGGGCTGTACACGGGCGCAGCATATATGTTGACGTGTGTGGTGCTGATAATACCGTTTACGTGTGTTGCAAATCGCACTGTTGCACTGTTTGCGACGTTCGCATTGGCGATAATGATAATATTTATATTTAACTGGGGGTTGACACGGCGTGGCGCGCGACATTGGCAACACCGCGCGTTTGAAATGCTGGGGGTGTGCGCGGGCGTATCGTGCGCGGCATTCATAATCGGACAAATGGCCACATATTTCTTGGGCCCCAGTATCTGATTTTTTTACTTTACACCGGCGGGTGACGTTTTATACTTATCGTCATTATGACAGATTTAACAAACCCAGAATTTATCAAGAAACTGAACGCGCATTTGGATGCGGGTGGCGTAATTGCATTTCCAACTGACACTGTTTGGGGGCTGGGGGCATTGCCGACGCGCGCGGGCGCGGACGCACTGTTTGAAATAAAACAACGTCCACACGAAAAGCATTTGATTATAATGTCAGACACATTGGCGCACCTGCGCGGCTATATGGCGGATTACCCAAAAATCGCATTTGATTTGGCAGCGCGGTATTGGCCTGGGGCATTGACACTGGGCGTGCCGGTGGCAGACACAGACACCATGTCATTTGGTGGGGTACGTGTGCCGAATTATAAACCATTTCACGATTTGTGCGCGGTGGTGCGCGGTCACTGTTTGGCAACAACATCGGCGAATATCTCTGGCACTCCACCGCTTGATAATGCAGATGCTATTCGTGCGCAATTTCCGAACATTATTGTTGTTGATAATGCATATGCGCCAATGGGTGGCGCACCCAGCACGGTGGCCATTCTGACCGGCGGGAACGAAATACGGGTTGTTCGCGCAGGCGCGGTTAAATTATAAAAAAAGCATCACATTTTGTGATGCTTTTTTATTTATTGTCCCGTGTAATAACAATCTGGTGTAAACGCATAATCCCCCGCTGCGTCTTTACCACCTGTGGAAAAACACTTGGTGATTTCAGCATTGTCACCAGGCGTGGATGTGCCGCCATCTGGACACGCATGACACTCCTGCGATGTTGCAGTGACTGTTCCATAATAACCGGATGCGCAACTGTACGCCGTGCTCTCAACACATCGGCCAAACTTACAACTACGATTCGTTTTCGTCACATAATCGGCGCCCGCCCCTGGCGAAGACCAAAACCGATCAGACCTACAATTCAAAGCGGTACAATCATCTGGTATTATCAGATCTTTGCTGCACGTTGATTGTGTGTATTTATTTGAACAACCATCAACTGATATCTCGTGTTCCAGAAGAGTCCACCCAGTGTCACATTTCGTACATGTTGACACAATTTCACTACCAAATTTTTGTGCCTTTATACTAGTACAACCTTTTATCTGTGGATAATCGGATCCGTAATAATTTGTGGTGCTGCAGTAAACACCCGTGCTTTTAGTGCATTGACCAACGGTCGCGGATGTATATTGCGAAATACTAAACGTTTGTGTACTGTGTGTATATCCACTTTTACAATCTGTACAATCATAAACCTTCCAACTTCCATTACAATCATAACATGAAGAAGTATATCTGTTACAACCGGTGGCATCCTGCCCCACTACTGTATATGTAGCATTAACACTACACGCCATCGCAACACAATCAGCAACCCCACCAATAGCATACGCAGCCCCCGCATACACCATTGTCGCCAAACAAAATACTACGAATAAACTTCTTTTCACGTTTTCCTCTCCCTTGTGGAAATATGTATCTGTATCTTACACCCGTATGCGCGAACAGGTCAATGATAAAAATTATATCTAGCGAAATAAACCACGTGTTTTTTTCTTGTCATTGCTGGCTGGCAGCATACGATAATATGCAGAAACAATGTCGCGATATTTTTCAAATCGCGCCGGCATATCAAAACGCATCATATTCATATAAAAAAACATGTATTCTATTATTGCGGAATGTTTTTGGGCCGCAATATCAATCAACGTTATAAATTCATCCCAATTTTCGGTCTTCATGGCATAGACCATTTTTTTGACCTTGTCTATTTCGCCACGTGATAATTTTACCTCGTGTCTGTACAGGCCACCCATATCAACCACACGGCCATCTTTGATATTATCGTCACGCACATCACTGTATGCCAACCCCTTGGTCAAATTGGCATAGAATAATTTTTCGCGTGCCAGTTCAAAACTGTTTGCACGATTGCCACCAACCCAATCCATTAAAATCCATGAGTATTTTTCACGGTCGTATTCAAATTGCGAACCAATATACGCCCGATTAAATACATTGCGCGCACGGCGCGTCAAATGTATATTATCCAGTTCAGACGTAAAAAAATACGGCTGGCGACTGATTTTCAGGGCAAATGGCTTGTCCCCAATGGTCAGTTTATATACGCTGCCCTGTGCGCCACTGGCAACATATTCTATTTTTGTGTCGCGCCCCAACAGACGTGGTGGGGTCAATTTGAACCCTTGGATATTTACCACAGCCGGCCTCGTCGCCAATTGGCGATGAAAATCCACCCCAATCGCGTTTATATCGGCAACAAATTCCCGCGTTAAATCGGCAATTTGGTCACGCGGAATCCCCGCCAGTAACTGTGGCGGCAAACTGCCCCGCGTATCAGTCAAATCATCACGATATTTCTTCATACTATAATTGTACCACGCCCCTGATAAATGGCAAATAAAAAACCGCCACAAATGTGGTGACCTGGTAACTACAAAATACTTTTTACTAAGTTCAATATATCTTGGTCAGACAATTCCAAAACCCGGCACAAATCTATAAATTCTATTAAATCCAATCGTCTTTCAAACGTTTCCGTTCTACCGATATAACACTGAGACACACTTGCCATCTTTGCCAATTCGCGCTGGGAAATGTTTTTTGACGTGCGAACATCAACCAATTTTTCAATCAGTTTCTTGTATCGCTTATCAAAAATAGATTTAGGGCTAGTTTTCATTGCTCTAATTTTGATATCAGAAAACTCTTGAACTCAAATTGATATCATGTTATTCATGCCCATGAAAAAATATATAGGTACATTATGACAAAAGGTGATTTGTTCTTAAAATTAGCACAAGCTGATTCAAACGGCATTAGCCCGTGGATAGATACTGCGCTATTTACCGGCGAGTACAAAAGTCTAAAATTGGGCAACGGCGGTTCATGGTGCAGACGTTCATCACCATTGGCAAAAATTTATAATGTCGAATTTGATAAAAGCAAAACACCAGGAAATTCAATAGACCGCATTCGCTTGAACGGATTTAATAAAAAACAAACCTTCAACAATACAATCCGACAGGACATCAAAGATTTCTATAAAAGACAAAACTGCGTTATGTTGGGTGTAAACGGCAAATCAGAAAACACAACCATAGAAATCGACCACAAAGATGGTCGTAAAAGCAACGATAGAATATCAAACCCAAAAACACAAAAATTAGAAGATTTTCAGCCACTGTGTAAAGCCGCTAATGATATTAAACGTCAGATTTGCAAACGCTGCCAAGAAACCAATAAACGCTGGGATGCAAAGAATATTATGGGCAATCCCTACTCTTTTTACAAGGGCGATGAAAATTGGAACGAACGCCTTGGGTGTATCGGTTGCTATCAATATGATCCTGTCGCATATCGTAAAGAATCTATCAAAAAAATCTCCGCAGAAACAGCCCAATATATGGCCAAGAAACTTTTTGGCGAATAAATATGAATTACATTGGCAGCAAATTATCTCTCCTCAACTTCATACAAACCTCAGTGTTTGAGATTGCTGGAAAAAACAATCAAAGCTTCTGCGACTTGTTCGCAGGCACGGGAATCGTTGGTCGACATTTCAAGAAACTCGGTTATTCTGTTATATCTAATGATTTACAGTACTACTCATACGTCCTGAACCGACACTATATAGGTAATAACAATGCACTAAAATTCAAAAAGTTCCCCTTTGGTGATATTTTTGGGTATTTGAATACTCTTGTGCCCACAAAAGGGTTCATTTTTGATAACTATGCTGCGGGTGGCAATACAGACAGATTATATTTTTCTGACAACAATGCGATTAGATGCGACACCATCAGAATGGAAATCGAAAGATTGTTTCAAGTCAATTACATAACCACCGATGAATATTTCTTTCTATTGGCGTGCCTGTTGGAAAACATTGATAAATACGCAAACACCGCATCGGTTTATGCAGCCTTTTTGAAAAAGCTAAAAACATCCGCACAAAAAGATTTTGTTATTTCACCGGTGGAAACAATATGCAGTGCTAAAAGGCAATTCGTATTTAATACCGATGCAAATGAATTAATCAAGAATATAAAAACAGATATTTTATATCTTGATCCGCCTTATAATGAACGCCAATATGCCAGTAATTATCACTTGCTTGAAACTATCGCAAAATACGATAACCCTATCGTAAGTGGGAAAACGGGTTTACGAGAATATAAAGAACAAAAATCTTTATATTGTCGCCGTCAAACCGTGGCAAAAACATTTGCTGATATTATTCGGCACGCAAATACAAAATACATATTTTTATCGTATAACAATGAAGGTCTGATGTCCTTTGATGAAATAAAAGCGATTATGAGTATCAGGGGACAATATGGTTGTTTTACCCAAGAATATAACCGTTTCAAGGCAGATAAAAATCGCGATTATTCCGCCAGTTCAACCACAGAATATATTCATTGGGTAAAATGCGATGGCTGAAAACAAAGCACCCGTTGTGTGCTTTGTTTACATTCCAAGCATTCCTAATACTGATTTGGCCATATTATCATAAACTTTATCCACTTCTGCTATTGTTATCTTCGCACCTGCCGGCTTACCATTTTGTACATGATACCATGGCGCGCCACTCCCGTATTCTTCTTCCGTTATTTCAAAAACCGGCTTAGACAGTTTTTGGTGCAATGCCATCAGATTATTTAAATCTTGAATATTTGCCAAATTATACGGTGAGTCATAAGCCACATTATTGGCAAACGTTTCTCTTGATACTACCATCTGATAAGGTTGCAGCATTGGCACCAAACGCTCGTTTGTAATCTTTTTAATTTTCTCTGCCCATTTCTTAAATTCCGCTGTCATCGTTTTCTGCTCTGCATCCTTATCAGTTGTATAAACACGATAGTTAGATGATATCACCCCCAACATTTGTGGATTTCCTCTTGGCAGCACTCCGCCATCTTTAAAACTTTTTGTTTTTTCTGCCCACTTAGGAAAAACATCAGCCAAAGAATCCATAGCCTGATAACAATAAAAATCTGGGTACGTTGGGATTATAAAATTATCCGCCCCCATCAACAAACACATATTCGTTGATGATATGCTGGGTCCCATATCGATCATCACAATATCGGCATCCATCTGGTTAGCAACCCCTCTGACCAATTTATCAAACGCCCCAACAAAATCTCTCAATACAGGTATGTTTTCGCTAGTTGTTATTGCAGTAGCAACCTGAACATCAAACTCTGCAAAACGCACATGGCCCGCCAATAGGCGTAGATTTCCATTTCTATCAACCGGTGTTGAATCAAACGAGGCAATATCCTTATTCAAACCTGATGACATTCTAAATACTGGTGCCAAAGCAGAAAACACATCATTATTTCTTCTACTGTCATAAAATCTAAATAACGAATCGTAATCCCCTATCCCCAAAGTCAATCCAGTCAAATTACATTGTGGGTCTGCATCAACCATTAAAACGCGCTTTCCTAATCTTGCTAATTTCCAAGCCAAATGGAATGTCGTAGTGGTTTTACTAACCCCACCTTTATGGTTAAACATTGCAATAACTCGTACCATAAGAATCCTCTTTTATATTTGGTTCCAGTATACAAACGAAGTGTTTATGAATCAAATAAAATTTTAAAAAACCGCCACGTGGGCGGTTAAATTTCGGTTTTTATATCACTACTGGATTTATTCTGGCGACGACCTACTCTTCCGTGGCTTAAGCCAAAGTACCATCGGCGATACGGGGTTTCCCTGTCTGGTTCGGAATGGAACAGAGGGTGACTCCCGCTCAATAATCACCAGAATAAATCCAGCGAACATCGTAATTCTGTATCAGAATCACTTCAACGTTCTCTTCAAGCATACGCCTGACTTGCTATCAAGTCAAGGCAAAAAGATAAAAAGTCAATGGTTCGATTAGTACTGTTAAGCTAAACCCCTCACAGGGCTTACACCGACAGCCTATCAATGTCCTAGTCTAGAACTGAACTCATGGGGATATCTTATCTTGCGACCAGCTTCCCGCTTAGATGCTTTCAGCGGTTATCTGTTCCGAACATAGCTACCCTGCGGTGCCGCTGGCGCGACAACAGGTACACCAGAGGTTCGTTCGACCCGGTCCTCTCGTACTAAGGTCAAGTTCGCTCAAATAT
>ERZ1034928.55-NODE-55-length-68296-cov-6.661084_pt1 | contig 68296 bp, 64 predicted proteins | sample MGYA00520627_ERZ1034928 | MGnify/ENA primary metagenome ERZ1034928 (study PRJEB33766, sample SAMN09781755) | gut metagenome | biome: gut microbiome | host: Homo sapiens | place: Madagascar | study: EMG produced TPA metagenomics assembly of the PRJNA485056 data set...
CCGTTCGCGCTTTGAAGGGGCTGCGCTCGTTCGTCTCGGCGGCGACGGCGCCGTTTTTTCGCCTCGTATGTTCTGGCTGGTCCTGGCGTCCGCCCCGTTTCGCCTGCTCGCGTGCGGGTTTCGCAAAACGCCCGTCCTTTCGCCTTATCCATGCGACAGGCCCAGGTAAAGCGCTTGCGGCGAAGCGGGCGGTTTGTAAAGCGCCCCGGTCCGGCTTGTAAACCGCGCGTAAAACCCTGTCACGCTTCGGTCATGGACTGCGCTTGCGGTCGTGTGCTCCCCGACGGAGCGCGTACCATCCTCACCTGCAAGCTCGTTTTGCATGAGAAGACATCCGAAGGGAGTATACGTACTATGCAGGGTTCTTACATCAGCCGCCGCAGCTTCATCGGCATCGCAGGCATGTCCGCGTTGGCCGTCGCCGGTTTCGGCCTGGCAGGTTGCTCGGGTTCCAACGGCGGCTCCGCCGAATCCGGTAACGCCGCCTCCGGTAAGAAGGCGCTTTCCGGCACCATCACGGCGGTGGGCTCCACCGCGCTGCAGCCGCTGTGCGAGGCGGCCGCGGAGCAGTTCATGGAGGAGAACCCTGGCGTCCAGATCACCGTCCAGGGCGGCGGTTCCGGCCAGGGCGTCACGCAGATCGCCCAGGGTGCGGTTCAGATCGGCAACTCCGACGTGTTCGCCGAGTCCAAGCTGAAGGATTCCTCCGACATCTCCAAGATCGCCGACAACAAGGTGTGCATCGTCGGCATGGGCCCGATCGTCAACGCCGACGTCACCATCGACGACATCAAGCTCGAGGACCTGAAGAAGATCTTCACGGGCGAGATCACGAACTGGAGCGAGGTCGGCGGCGCCGATTCCCCAATCACCGTCATCAACCGCGCTTCCGGCTCCGGCACGCGCGCCACGTTCGAGGACGTCGTCCTGGCAGGTACGAAGGTGCCCGATTCCTTCAAGCCGCAGGAGCAGGATTCCTCGGGCACTGCCGCCAAGATGGTCGCCAGCACCCCCGGTGCCATCTCCTACGTGGCCTTCTCCTACTTCGACAGCAGCTTCAAGGCCCTCAAGGTCGACGGCGTGGAGCCGGATGCGCAAAACGTCGAGGACAACTCCTGGAAGATCTGGTCTTACGAGCATATGTACACCGCTGCCAGCCCCGACGAGGCCACGAAGGCGTTCCTCGAGTACATGATGGGCGAAGAGGTGCAGGGCGGCTTGGTGGAGCAGCAGGGCTACATCCCCATGTCCGGCATGAAGGTGGAGAAGGACGCTTCCGGCAAGGTTTCCAACAAGTAGGTTCGCCATACCCGCATCGAGTCAACTAGTTTCGAAAGGAGACGCGCGCATATGGCCTTAATGGCGAAAGCACGCGTCGAGCGGGTCGGTCAGGGCGTCACGGGCGCGTGCATCGCGCTCGTGACGCTTCTTGTCGTCACGCTTGTCGCCATGGTCGCCGGACGCGGTATCGCAACGTTTACCGCCGACGGCATCGACCTCGGTTCGTTTTTGACGGGGACCACATGGAACCCGCATCAGGAGGACGCGAACGGCATGCCCACGGTGGGCGCGCTCCCCATGATCGCGGGCTCGTTCTCCGTCACGCTGCTGTCGACGCTGTTCGCGTTGCCCATCGCGTTCGGCAGCGCCATCTTCGTGGTGGAGGTGGCCCCGCGCTTCGGGCGCCGCGTGTTCCAGCCGCTTCTTGAGCTTTTGGTGGGCATCCCGTCGGTAGTCTACGGCCTTATCGGCCTGACGATCATCGTGGCCTGGGTGCGCGATGCGGCGGGCGCCATGGGGCAGACCATCACCGGCTTCGGCATCTTCTCGAGCGCCGTGGTGCTGGCCATCATGGTCTTGCCGACTATCACCAGCCTGTCCATCGATGCGCTGGCCGCCGTGCCGCACGAGTATCGCGAGGGCAGCTACGCGCTGGGCTGCACGCGCTGGCAGACCATTTGGAACGTGGTGCTCAAAAGCGCGGCCCCGTCGCTGATGACGGCGGTGATCTTGGGCATGACGCGCGCCTTCGGCGAGGCCCTGGCGGTGCAGATGGTCATCGGCAACGCCATCCAGATGCCCTCCGGCCTGTTCACGCCCGCATCCACGCTGACCAGCGTGCTGACCATGGGCATGGGCAACGAGGCCATGGGCACGGTACACAACGACGTGCTGTGGTCGCTGGCCCTGCTGCTTTTGGCCATGTCGCTCGTGTTCATCATGATCATCCACCTCATCGGGCATAAGGGGGCGGCGAAACGTGGCTAACTTCGATATGTCGGCGCACGTGCGCCGCATCAACCGGCAGGACCGCATCGCCACCGGCGTGCTGGTGGGCATCGCCGCCTTCGTCATGCTCATGCTCGCGGCCATCGTGATCTACATCCTGGTGGCCGGCGCGCCGAAGCTGTTCGACCTGAACTTCCTCACCGGCAAGCCCCAGCAGTTCAAGGAAGGCGGCGGCATCGGCCCCGAGCTGTTCAACAGCTTCTACCTGCTGATCCTCACGCTGCTCATCAGCGTGCCGCTATCCTTGGGCGCGGCCATCTTCCTGTCGCAGTATGCGCCCGACAACGCGGTCACGGCGATCGCCAAGACCGTCATCGAGACGCTGTCCAGCTTGCCGTCGGTGGTCGTGGGCCTGTTCGGCTTCTTGTTCTTCGTGCTGTACATGGGCTGGGGATTCTCCATCATCGCCGGCGCGGTGGCGTTGACCATGTTCAACATCCCCATCCTCGTGCGCGTCATCCAGCAGGCGCTCGAGGACGTGCCGCGCAGCCAGCGCGATGCGGGCCTTGCCATGGGTCTGACGCGTTGGGAAACCACCATCCACGTGCTGCTTCCCGCTGCCATGCCCGCCATCGTCACCGGCGTGGTGCTCTCCGCGGGCCGCGTGTTCGGCGAGGCCGCGGCGCTGATCTTCACGGCGGGCCAGTCTGCCCCGGTGCTCGACTTCGCGTGCCTTGACTTCTCCAGCCCCTCGTGTCCGTGGAACGTGTTCCGCCCGGCCGAGACCCTGGCGGTGCATATCTGGAAGATCAACAGCGAGGGCGTGGTGCCCGACCTGACGGCCATCTCCAACGGCACCGCGGCGGTGCTCATGGTGTGCATCCTGGCGTTCAACATCCTGGCACGCGTGATCGGCAAGTATCTGGAAAGGAGGCTGACCAGCGAATGAGCAGGGAAAACGAATCGGTAGGCGCTTGTGCGCCCCAGGTGGGGAGCGATCGGTCTGTCAGCGGCGTGCTTCTGAGCACGCGCGATCTTACCGTATGCTACGGGAGCAACGAGGCCCTGCATCCCACGTCGCTCGACTTCGCGGCGGGGCAGGTGACGGCGCTGATCGGCCCGTCCGGTTGCGGCAAGTCCACGTTTCTGCGCTGCCTCAACCTTATGAACCGGGAAATCCCCAAGTGCAAGATCGGCGGCGAGGTGCTCTATCACGGCCGCAACATCAACACGCGCAAGGAGAACTTGTTCGAGCTGCGCAAATCCATCGGCATGGTGTTCCAGCAGCCAACGCCGTTCCGCAAGTCCATCCGCGACAACATCTTGTTCGCCCCCAAGCGCCACGGCCTGGTGAGCGGCAAGGAGGATTGCGATGCGTTGGTGGAGCAGAGCCTGCGCGCCGGCGCGCTGTGGGATGAGGTGCGCGACAAGCTCGACGAGAGCGCCTATGCGCTTTCCGGCGGCCAGCAGCAGCGCCTGTGCATCGCCCGTACGCTTGCGATGCATCCCGACGTGGTGCTGTTCGACGAGCCGTGCAGCGCGCTCGACCCCATCTCCACCTTCACGGTGGAAGAGACCATCCGCTCCATCGCCGAGTCGGGCATCTGCGCCATCATCGTGACGCACAACATGGAGCAGGCCACGCGCGTTTCCGACAACACGGCGTTTTTCTATGTGGGCGATATGGTGGAGACCGGCCCCACCAAGCGTCTGTTCAGCCAGCCGGAGGATAAGCGTTTGCAAGACTATTTGACGGGAAGGTTCGGCTGATCATATGACCGATTTCGAAAACGGGCAGGCCACGGCGGCGCGCGGCGCGCACGCCCAGGCCGACGAGCCCATGATCTCCATCCGCGATTTCAACCTGTGGTACGGCGATTTCCAGGCGCTCAAAGGGGTCACGCTCGACATCCCGAAGAACCGCGCCACCGCGTTCATCGGGCCTTCCGGTTGCGGCAAGTCAACGCTGCTGCGCACCTTCAACCGCATGTGCGACTTCGTTCCCACCGTGCGCACCGAAGGCACCATCGAGGTGGCAGGGCGCGACATCTTCGGCGGCGATGCCAACGAGCTGCGCGTGAGGGTGGGCATGGTGTTCCAGCATCCCAACCCGTTCCCCATGTCCATCCGCGACAACATCCTGTACGGACCGCGCCGCATGCGCAGGCTCGGTCGCGCCGAGGCCGACGAGTTGGCGGAGAAGTGCTTGCGCGACGCCGGTCTGTGGGACGAGGTGCGCGACAAGCTGGGCCAATCGGGCTTGGGGCTTTCCGGCGGCCAGCAGCAGCGCCTGTGCATTGCGCGCGCTTTGGCCACGAAGCCCGAGGTGCTGCTCATGGACGAACCCACGAGCGCTCTCGACCCCATCTCCACGGCGCTCGTCGAGGAGCTGATGGTGCAGCTCGCCCGCGAGCGCACCGTGGTCGTGGTCACGCATAACATGCAGCAGGCCACGCGCGTGGCCGACAAGACGGCCTTCTTCTACCTGGGAGAGCTGGTGGAGTCCGGGCCGACCAAGCAGCTGTTCGGCAGCCCCGTGCAGCAGAAGACGAAAGACTACCTGACAGGAAGGTTCAGCTGATGAAGACCCGTACCCGTTATATCAACAAGCTGGAGGAGCTGGGGGCGCTGGTCAATCAGCTGTCCGAGAAGACGGTGCTCGATGTTCGGGCCGCGGGTCGTGCGCTTGCCGGCGACGCCGATGCCTCCGAAAGCGTGCTTTCCGGCAGCAAAGCGGCGCGCAGGCTGCGCGAGGCCATCGAGGACGGCTGCCTTGGCATCATGCTCATGCAGCAACCGCTGGTGGCCGATGATCTGCGGGAAGTGACCGGCGCGTTTCGCCTGGTCAGCGACTTGGCGCATATCGACGAGATGACGCGCGACGTTGCGTACCTCTCCCAGCAGCTTACGCCGAAGGCCGTCTCGCACCTGCAGAGCGAGTTCGCCGAGGCGACCGACAAGGTGTCGAACATGGTCTCGCTTGCCACGAAGGCGTTCTCCCAGGCAGATGCCGCGCTCGCGCAGCGCGTGTTCGCCATGGACGACGGGGTGGACGACCTGTACGACCGCTGCGAGCAGGTGGTGGTCGATCTGATCCGCAGCGAGACGCAGGGCGCCAGCCATCTGCCGGAGCTGCTCATGGTGGCGAAGTACTTCGAGCGCATGGGCGACGATGCCGAGCGCATTGCAAGCTGGGCCGTTTTCCGCGCAACGGGCGAGCATGCGCTAAACTCTGCGGGTAAGGAAAACGCCGAAGGGTAGCGCACCGCGGCAGCGGGGCGCAGGGTTCGCGTCGCGCCCGGCGCTTCGGCTGTGGAAGGGGTGCGTGACAGGTGACTGTCTATTATGTCGGACAGCCCGGTGGGCTGTCCGATCCCCGAGCACCGCGGCAGCGGGGCGCAGGGTTCGCGTCGCGCCCGGCGCTTCGGCTGTGGAAGGGGTGCGTAGGGGTTGACTGTCTATTACGTCGAGGATGATGAGAACATCCGTCAGCTGGTGCTGTACGCCTTGACGCAGTCGGGCATCCAGGCCGAAGGGCAGCCCGATGATGCGGCGTTTCGAGCCGCATGCGCCAAAAACATCCCGGATGTGGTGGTTTTGGACATCATGCTTCCCGACGTCGATGGCCTGGAAATCCTCAAGCGCATCCGCAGCACGCCCGGCAAGCTTTCTCGCGTGCCCGTTATGATGGTCACGGCTAAAAACTCGGAGCTGGACATCGTGCGGGCGTTGGATGCCGGGGCCGACGAGTACATCACGAAGCCTTTCGGTATGATGGAGATGGTGAGCCGCGTGCGCGCCATGCTGCGCCGTGCTCCCGATTGGGGAGGCGGCCGTTGCGAGGACGTTCTGAGCCTGGGCGCCCTTTCCCTGGATTTCCAGGCGCGCGAGCTGCTCGTCGACGGGGCGCCCGTGGCGCTTACCATGCGCGAATTCGATTTGCTGGCGTATATGATGCGCCATCCCGGCGTCGTGCTGTCGCGCGAGAAGCTCCTGCAAAACGTGTGGGGCTGGGATTTCGGCGGCGGCAGTCGCACGGTCGACATGCACGTGCTCACGCTTCGGCAAAAGCTCGGCGAGCATGCCGATGCTGTGGAGACGGTGCGTGGGGTCGGTTATCGCCTGGCGGGCCCGCGTCCAGACGATTCGGTTGTGGAATAACGAGGTGCAAGCATGATCTACTACTTGGAAGACGACACGAATATCCGCGATTTGACGGTGTACGCGCTCAAGCAGGCGGGCCTTGAGGCAGCGGGCTTCGCCCATGCCGGCGACTTCTTCGATGCTTGCCGAGAATCGCTTCCCGACTTGGTGTTGCTCGACATCATGTTGCCCGAGATCGACGGACTCGAGGTTCTCCGCCGCCTGCGCGAGGACCCGGCGACCAAGTTCCTTCCCGTCATGATGCTTACGGCGAAAGGCACCGAGTTCGACAAAGTCAGCGGTCTTGATGCGGGCGCCGACGATTACCTGGCCAAACCCTTCGGCATGATGGAGCTGGTCAGCCGCGTGAATGCGCTCTTGCGCCGCGCCGCGGCGCCAACCGCGCCCGCCGGCGATGTGCTGGAGTGCGGGCCCATCGAGCTGCGCGTGCTCGAGCACACCGTTTCTGCAGGCGGCGTCCCCGTCGAGCTCACGCTCAAGGAGTTCGACCTGCTGCGCGCACTGCTTCGCAACGTCGGGCGCGTGCTGTCGCGCGGTCAGCTGCTCGAGGACGTATGGGGCATGACGTTCGTGGGCGAGACGCGCACCGTCGACGTGCACATCCAAACGCTGCGCCAGAAGCTTTCCGCCGCATGCCCGGGTGCCGATGTCTGCATCAAAACCGTGCGTGGCGTGGGTTACAGCATCAGACAGCCGGAATAGAGGTTTGCCGCATGAGCCCTTCGCCCGATCACGTTAAAAGCCTTGCCGGCCGCATCTTCACCACCGTTTTGGCGTTTTCCCTGGGGATTCTTTTGGCCTTTTCCGCGGTGATGGTCAGCATCTTCTATTACTCCTACGAGCACGATGCCGAACAGGCCCTGGTCCAGGAGGCCAGCCGGGCGGCGGCATCCCTTGACGAGGCTCCGGCCGCCGATGTGACCACCGTCTTGTCCCAGCAGTTCAGCGGCATCACCCGCTACACGCTTATCAGCGAAAGCGGCCTGGTGCTCTACGATAGCCAGGCAGATGCCGGCCAGATGGACAACCACGCCTCCCGTCCCGAGGTCAGCAAGGCCGCGCGCACGGGCGAGGCGGTGAGCATGCGCTATTCGGAAACCTTGGGCACCGATACGGTGTATGCCGCCGAGAAGCTCTCCGATGGGCGCATCGTCCGCCTGTCTGAAACCCGTCATTCCCTGTTCGCCTTCTTGGGCGAGATGCTCGTGCCAACGCTGTTCGCGCTCGTGGTCGTCGCCGGATTGGTATTCTTGCTGTCCCGGCTGCTCACGCGCCACATCATGAAGCCTATCGATGCCCTTGACATGGCGGAGCCTTTGGAAAACGACATCTATGGGGAAATGGTGCCGCTGCTCCAGCGCATCGACGATCAGCAGACGCAGCTCAAGAAGCAGAACAAGGAGCTTGCTGAAGCGGAAAGCATGCGCCGCGACTTCTCCAGCAACGTTAGCCACGAGATGAAGACGCCGCTGCAGGTGATATCGGGCTATGCCGAGCTCATGAAGAACGACATGGTGCTGCCTGAGGATCGGCAGAAGTTCGCCGGCCTTATCTACGACGAGGCGCAGGCGATGCGCGGCCTTATCAACGACGTGCTCACGCTTTCGAAGCTCGACGAGAGCGCGTTCGCGCGCGAGGAGCGGCCCATCGACGTGACGTCCGTTGCCCGACGGATGGCAGGACGCTTGGAGTCGTTCGCCGCTGACGAGGGCGTATCCATCTCCGTGAAGGGCGGGTCCGCCCATATCAACGGTAGCGAGACGCTTGCCGAGGAGATGCTGTACAACCTTATCGAGAACGCGGTGCGCTACAACCATGCCGGCGGAAGCGTGTCGGTGCGCGTGTCGCAAGGCGCTGCGTCCGAGGAGGTTTTGGAGGCGCTGCGCGCGGCAGGGGCGGAGCCGGACCCCGAATCGGTGGTCACGGTGCGCGTGAGCGATACCGGGGCGGGCATTCCCGAGGAGATGCGCGAAAAGGTGTTCGAGCGGTTCTTCCGTCTGGATAAAAGCCGTTCGAAGGAAACAGGCGGCACGGGCCTGGGGCTTGCCATCGTCAAGCATGCGGTGCAATACCACCACGGCACGATCTGCGTGGAAGGGGCGCAAGGCGAGGGCACCACGTTCGTGCTCAGGCTGCCTGCGGCATAGCTGCTTTTCGCAAGATGGTTGCGGGTGCGATGGCGGGGCGGGCCGGATTCTGGCATGAAAAAAGTCCCACCCCCGGCCGGAAGGATGAACCCACCTCAACAAGGTGGGTGCTCGCAGCTTGCTTCCCGGCTTTCGTGCCAACGGGCGCGAATCTCCGTTTCACTTGCTATCTTGAGCTCCCTCGGAAATAGCATCGGTCCATCGCAAAAAGTACGGCGACAAGGGTGGAACCTGGTATCGAGTATATGGGACCTCAAGGCAAAGTAAAGTCTTGACAGAGTCGGTAAAGCAGGTGTAGGCAAGCCGTTGCTTTTCGAGCTGAGCGAGACGCCCTGTTTTTCTCTAGGCAAACAAACGTTCGCGTGCTATCATGGTTTGCCAATCAACAGGCAGGGGTGGTCATGGACACGCTATTCACGGCAATGGAGAACGAACGCAAGCAGCAGGTGGCGCCGCTGGCGGTGCGCATGCGCCCGCGAACGCTGGAAGACGTGGTGGGGCAACAGGATGCCGTTGGCCCGGGCAGCTGGCTGCGTGCGGCCATCGAGCAGGACAACGTCAGCTCGGTCATCCTCTACGGCCCGGCGGGAACCGGCAAAACCTCCATCGCCCACGTCATCGCCGAATCCACGAAGGCCACGTTCGTGGAGGTGTCCGCCATCGGCGGCACCGTATCCGACCTGCGCCGGGAAATCGACGCCGCCGAGAAGCGCTTGGCGCTCAACGGCTCGCGTACCATCCTGTTCGTGGACGAGATCCATCGATTCAATCGCAGCCAGCAGGATGCGCTTCTCCATGCGGTGGAGAACCGCACCGTGGTGCTGGTGGGCGCCACCACCGAAAACCCGTTTTTCGAAGTGAACTCCGCGCTGATCAGCCGTTCGCGCGTAGTCGGTCTCAAGGGACTCTCCGACGGCGATGTGGCGCAGCTGGTCGACCGGGCGGTGGTGGATCCTCGCGGACTTGATGGGCTGTATAAGCTCGACCCGGCTGCTCGCAGCGCTATCGTGCTCTTGGCGGGCGGCGATGGCCGCGCATCTCTTACCACCCTCGAGCTTGCGGCGGGCATGCAGCAGCCCGGCACGCGCGAGAACCCTGCCGTTATCACGAAGGCGCAGGTGGAAAGCGCTACGCCGCACCGCGCATTGCCGTATGACAAGAACAAGGATATGCACTACGACATCATATCCGCCTTCATCAAGTCCATGCGCGGTTCCGATCCCGATGCGGCGCTGTATTGGCTTGCCCGCATGATTGATGGGGGAGAGGACCCCAAATATATCGCTCGCCGCATGCTCATCCATGCGTCCGAGGACGTTGGCAACGCCGATCCTCAGGCATTGCTGGTGGCCGCGGCCGCGTTCAAATCAGCGGAGGTCATCGGGTATCCCGAATGCCGCATCAACTTGGCGCAGGCGGCAACCTATATCGCTCTTGCGCCGAAAAGCAACGCCTGCGAGGCGGGTATCGATGCTGCCTTGGCGGAAGTGCGAAACGGGCCCAAGCGCGATGTCCCCGACTATCTTCGCGACAGGCACCGCCCCGGCTCCGAGCATTACGGCGCGTACAAATACCCGCACGATTATCCTGCAGGCTGGGTTGATCAACGCTACTTGCCGGAAGGGCTTGAGCGCGGCTGCTTCTATCATCCCTCCGAGCGCGGTTGGGAGTCGTATCGCGTAGATGCCGCGGCGCGCGATCGGGCGCAGGCCATGCATACGGCAGCCCGAGATAGGGCGCAGGCTGCCCATGCGGCGGTAGGAGGCAATCATGGGGGTGGGTTGCCGAAGGGCAAGCCGGTCGATGTCGAGGCGAACGGTTTGCGCAGCGGGTCGAAGAAGCCGGGCGTGCGGGATGCTTCCGAAGGTGAGGAAACGGGTGCCCGTTAGACGTTTCTTCTAAAGGAGCGAAAGACAAAACCCCACGTCTTTTCGAAGGTAACCGCATTGCAACCGCTATGAACGGCGGGTGTAAACGCATGCGTCGGCGGGGTAGAATCCAAGACCGCATGCTATAGTTGGCGGCGTATGTGGATAAATGAAGGAGGCGTCTGGTGGATTTCGGCGAAGTTATGGGCGTGGTTTTGCCTATCGTGTACGTGGTGCTCGGCGTGGCTTTGGTGTGGTTCGTGATCGAGCTTGTGATCACCGTGCGCAAAACGCGTACCACGGTCGACAAGATGAAGGAGCAGCTCGACCCGACGCTTGAAAGCGTGCAACGCATAACGAAATCGCTCGAGCCCGCTATGGACAAGGTCGATCCGCTCGTCGATCGCGTGTCCTTGACCGTGGATGCGGCAAATCTCGAGATCATGCGCCTCGACCAGATCTTGGAGGATGTCAGCGACATCACCGACTCCGCTTCCAATGCGGTGGGCGCGGTCGAGGCAGCCACGAACGCTCCCATGGAGATTATGAACAACGTCACCTCCAAGGTTCGCGAGAAGCTTAAGTCCAAGCATGCCAGCGATGAATCGGTCGCTCTTGGCGAGGCGAAGGCGAAGGCCCAAGCCGCAGCATTGGCAGGCGTGCCGGACGAAGGCGACGATGCCCAGGGCGGCGCCCCCTCCAAGGCTCAGGCAAACGACGACGATGCGCCCCAGCAGGTCCAGCCCGATGACCAGCCTGAGCAGCCTGCGTACTTCACGTATGCTCCCCAGGGCAACGATTCCTCCCAGGAGCGCTAGGAGCTGGTATCCATGGCCACCAATCCCGATGTCGCGATGGAGAAGGCGCGCCGACGGTTTCTCATGGTATGGACCGCGGTAGGCGCCATCCTGCTCACAGGCCAGCGGTCTACCTCATCAACATCCTCAGCGTCCCGATCGGCATCTTGCTTTGGACGCTGGTCATCGTGTTCTGCCTGCGCGGCACGGTGAACAAGCTGGAATCCAAGGGCGTGCCGCGCCCGGCGGGAACCGGCATCGCCTATCTGCTCATGTTCGCCGTGTTGGCGATCGTCAGCTTCCTTATGCTCTCCCCGGCGTTCGGCTTCGGCGAGCAGTTCACCGACCTGGTGCAGAGTATCCCCGGCTACATCAACGACTTCATGGGTTGGGCCAACGGCGTGTACGCTCGCTATTCCGATGTGTTCCAGAACAACACGGTGCAAGCCTATATGAACGAGGCCTTGTCCTCTATGGGGTCGGCGGCGTCCGATGTGGCGCGACAGAGCGCCACGGGCGTGGTCGCCATCGGCGCCGGCGTGGTGAACACGGGCATAGCGGTGGGCTTCGCCCTGGTCATAGCGTTTTGGATCCTTATCGAGCTTCCGGCGCTCGGTCGCGAGACCATGCGATTGGCAGGCCCTTCCCATCGCGAGACCATGGATATGCTGCACGTCACGTTCACGCGCGTCATGGGCGGCTATATCAAGGGCACGCTTATCCAGTGCGGCGTCATCGGCGTGGCGTGCGGTGTGCTGTTCGCCGTCTCGGGCATTCCCAATTACGCTGCGCTCGGCATCATCACGGGCATCTTGAACATCATCCCCATCGTTGGTCCGTGGCTCGGCGGTGCGCTGGCGGCGCTTGTGGGCGTGTTCGTCAGCCCGCGGATCGCGTTGGTCGCCCTACTCGGCACCATCATCATCCAGCAGGCGGTGTACACGTTCATATCCCCGAAGATCATGGCCTCATCGGTGGATATCCACCCGGCGCTCACCCTTATCGCCTTGATGGCGGGCAGCGCGATCGGCGGGGCGATGAGCGGCTTCACCGGCTCGCTTGTGGGCATGCTGGCCTCTATTCCCGCCGTGGCGGTCATGAAGTCCGTTTTCGTGTATTATTTCGAGAAGCAAACCGGGCGCCAGCTGGTTGCCGAGGACGGCGTGTTCTTCCAGGGCACGCCTCGATCCGACGGATCGCTCGACCCCATCGCCGATGCAACGTCCCCTCATCCGGACGCTTCGACGGGCTTCTCCCTTCCGAAGGTGGGTCGCGGCAAAGAGCAACGTCGCGATGGCGATCGGCAATAGGGCGCACGCGCGCCGATTTATGGCAAGGCATAGTTAGAAAGACAGGCACATGGAGTACATGACTAGCGCGGAGATCCGCGAGAAGTACTTGAAGTTCTTCGAGAGCAAGGGCTGCAAACGCATGCCGTCCTCCTCTCTCATCCCCGACGACCCCTCTCTGCTGCTTACTAGCGCGGGCATGGTGCAGTTCAAGCCCTACTTCCTGCACCAGAAGGAGCTTGACCCCGCATACATCGGCACCACTACGGTGCAGAAGTGCGTGCGCACCAACGACATCGACAATATCGGCGACGCCCGCCACTTGTCGTTCTTCGAGATGCTGGGCAACTTCAGCTTCGGCTGCTACTTCAAGCACGAGATGTGCGCCTGGGCCTTCGAGTTCTCCACGGAGGTGCTCGGCCTTCCGAAGGACAAGCTGTACTTCACCGTGTTCGAGAACGACGACGAGACCATCGAGATTTGGAAGTCGCTTGGCGTGGCCGAGGACCACATCTCCCGTTTGGGCGAGGATGACAACTTCTGGCGCGCCGGGCCTACCGGCCCGTGCGGCCCGTGCTCCGAGATCTACTTCGATCAGGGCCCCGAGGTGGGTTGCGGCAGCCCCGACTGCAAGCCGGGCTGCGATTGCGACCGCTTCCTGGAGTACTGGAACTGTGTGTTCACCCAGTACGACGGCCAGGAAGATGGCACGCTGGCCCCGCTTAAGACCAAGAACATCGATACCGGCATGGGCCTTGAGCGCATGGCTGCCATCATGCAGGGCGTCACGAACAACTACGATACCGACGTGCTTCGCAGCCTGGTCGGCGTGGGCGAGCGTTTGGCCGGCGTCGAGTACGGCAAGGACGAGGCTGCCGACCTGTGCCTGCGCATCATGGCCGACCACAGCCGCTCGGTCACGTTCATGATCGCCGACGGCATCCTGCCCTCCAACGAGGGCCGCGGCTACGTGCTGCGCCGCCTGCTGCGCCGCGCCGTCATGAAGGGCCATATGCTGGGCCTGGACAAGCCGTTCCTCAACGAGTACGTCGACGAGCTGGTCAAGCTCATGGGCAGCGTGTACCCCGAGGTCATCGACAACCGCGAGCTCATCCGCGGAATCATCTTGTCCGAGGAGGAGCGCTTCGGCGCCAACCTGCGCCAGGGCCGCGCGTTCCTGTCCGAGTCCCTCGACAAGCTCGAGGGCACCACGCTTCCCGGCGAGCAGGCGTTCACGCTGCATGACACCTACGGCTTCCCCGTGGACATCACGCGCGAGCTGTGCGAGGAGCGCGGCGTCGTCGTGGACATGGAGGGCTTCGAGCGTTGCATGGAGGCGCAGCGCGATCGCGCCCGTGCGGCCAATGTCAAGGACGCCGAGGCGGCATGGTCCACGTACGGAGGCATCCACGCCGAGCTGCTCAAGGAGCTCGGCGCCACGAAGTTCGTCGGCTATCAGGACCTTTCCGCGCAAGCAACGGTCAACGCGCTTATCGCCGACGGCGAGCGCGTGAGCGAGCTGCATGCCGGCCAGACCGGCGAAGCGGTTCTGGACGCAACCCCGTTCTATGCTGAGATGGGCGGCGAAGTGGGGGACACGGGCGTCATCGAGGCAGAGGGCGTCAAGGTCCAGGTCGTCGATACGAAGGCTCCCGAGAAGGGCCTCGTCTGCCATGTGGTGAAGGTGCTCGAGGGCACTCTCTCCCAAGGCGCTGCCGTCACGGCGTCCGTGGATGCGGATCGTCGTGCACGCGTTACGCGCAACCATACCGCCACGCATATCCTGCACGCCGCCCTGCGTCAGGTCCTCGGCGAGCATGTCTCCCAGGCCGGCAGCTATGTGGGTCCCGATCGCCTTCGCTTCGACTTCACGCATTTCGCCGCGGTCACGGCCGAGCAGCTGGCGCAGGTCGAGCGCGTTGCCAACGAGTTCATCATGTCCGCAACGCCCACCAATATTTACGAGACCTCGCTTGACGCGGCCCGCGAAAGCGGCGTCACCGCGCTGTTCGGCGAGAAGTACGGTGACCAGGTGCGCGTCGTCGAGTGCGGCGAGTTCTCTCGCGAGCTGTGCGGCGGCTGCCATGTCGCCAACACCGCCGAGATCGGCATCATGAAGATCACGTCCGAAACCAGCGTGGGCGCGAACGTGCGCCGTATCGAGGCCGTCACCAGCTATGGCGCCCTCGATTACATCAACAAGGTGGAGGCCGAGCTGAAGGAATCTGCCGAGGAGCTGCGCGTTCCGCTGTTCGACGTGTCCGAGCGCACTGCCGCCAACGTCAAGCAGCTGCGCGAGTTCCAGAAGAAGGCCAAGCAGACCAAGGGCATCGTGTCCGACGACAACATCACCAAGCTCGTTGACTCCGCCGTGAAGTCCGCTGCCGGCTACCCCGTGGTCATCTCCCGTGTGAAGATCGCCGATGCAGGAGCCCTTCGCAACGGCTGGGACGTCCTGTCCGCCCGCATGGTTGAGCCCGGCGCATGCGTGCTCATCGGCGAGAAGGACGGCAAGGCCGTGCTGATGGCCGCTGGCACGCCCGAGGCCGTCGAGGCCGGCTTCAACGCCGGTGCCATCATCAAGGCCATCGCCCCCTGCGTGCAGGGCGGTGGCGGCGGCAAGCCGGCCATGGCGCAGGCCGGCGGCAAGAACGCTGCGGGCATCGATGATGCGCTCGAGGCTGCTCGCAAGATGCTGCTGTAGCTTTTGATGCAGCTTTCACGCCCCGCCGCCCTTGGCTGCGGGGCGTTTTTCTTATCCGTTCGTTGCGTAAGGTTAGGTCGACAATGAGGATTCTTGCACTGGATATCGGTCAGACGCGCATCGGCGTCGCCATCAGCGACCCGCGCGAGCGCGTGGCATCGCCCGTTTGCGTGCTTCCCGCGAACGAGGTGCTTTCCAATGCGAAAAGTTGGAAACGCGTGCTCGAGGACTGGGAGCCGGAGCTTATCTTGTCGGGCCTTCCGTACACGCTTTCGGGCGAGGAGGGACCTCAGGCAGACCGTATCCGCGGTGTCGCGGCAAACATCGGAAAGGCTGCCGGTTTGCCGGTGGAGTTCACTGATGAGCGCCTCAGCTCGCAGGAAGCGAAGCGCAGTTTGCGTGAAAGCGGCATGTCGGAGCGCGATATGCGCGGCAAGATAGATATGATTGCAGCAAGTGTGTTCCTTCAGGCGTGGCTTGATGCCCGCCATGCAGGCGAAAGGTAGTGTAAATGTCCCCTCGTAGGCAAGTGACCTATTCCCGCCGCCCGAACCATGCGGCACGCTCGGCGCACGCACGCGGCGACCGTATGTTCCGCACGTACGATACCAGTTATATCCAACCCAAACGATCCAACGTTCCGCATTACGTGTTCCTTGCGGTGCTGGCGCTTCTCGGCATCGGCATCCTGTGGTTCGTCGGCTCCTCGGTTGCCAGCTGCGTGTCGCCGAAGGTCGAGCTTCTGGCGGAAGGCCAGGAGGCCACCATCACCGTCAACGAAGGCGCATCGGCCAACACCGTAGGCTCCGCGCTGGTGGATGCAAAGCTGGTGGGGTCTTCCAAGGAATTCACCGAACGCGTGAAGGACCTGGATGCGGGGTCCGACCTCAAGCCCGGCACTTATACCTTTGCAGGCGGCGCGACGGTCGACGATATCATCGACGCATTGCGCAAAGGCCCTGTTTCCGATGCTGTGCTCATCATTCCCGAAGGCTATCGCCTGACCGAGATCGCCTCGGCGGTGGAAAGCGCCACCAGCGGGCGCATTAGCGCCGATTCCTTCAAGCAGGCGGCGTCGGATGCCAGCGTGTATGCGGGCGATTACGGCTTCTTGAAGTCTGCGGGCACGAACAGCCTCGAAGGCTTCCTGTTCCCGAAAACCTATGATGTTGCCGCCGATGCTACCGCCGACAGCTTGATTCGCGCCATGCTTACCCAGTTCCAAGCCGAAACGGCGGGGCTTGACTGGTCCTATCCCGAATCTCAGGGCCTTTCCGTGTATGACACCGTCAACCTGGCATCCATCGTGGAGAAGGAATCCAGCGGTGACGAAACGGTGCGCGCTCAGGTGGCGGCAGTGTTCTATAATCGCCTGACCACCAAGGGCGAGCCGAGCAACGGTTACCTGCAAAGCGATGCCACCACCGCCTACGAGGTCGGACACGATCCCTCGGCGGACGAGGTGCATGCAAACAGCCCGTATAGCACCTACACTAACGCTGGGCTTCCGCCCACGCCCATCTGCTCGCCTTCCATCGAGTGCCTGCAGGCCGTGTGCTCGCCTAATAAGGATGCGCTCGGCAAGTACTACTTCTTCTACTTCCAAAACGATAAGTACACGTTCAGCGAAACCTACGACGAGCATCAGGCCGCGTTCTCGTAAGGGGATCCATGCCATACTTGCAGCCGGAGCGCTACTTCTCCCGCATATCGCATATCAACATAGAACGGGACCTGCTTTCATGCGGGTTCCGCTATGTATTGCTGGATATCGACAACACCATCCTGTCCCGTGCAACGCATGACGTCCCGCGCGATGTGGGCTTGTGGCTCGCCCAGGCGCGAGACGCCGGCGTGAGCTTCTGCCTGGTGTCGAACAACTGGCACAAAAACGTGCATGAACTGGCGAACCGCCTGTCCATGCCCATTATCGCGAAGGCCATGAAGCCCTTGCCCGTGGCGCTGTTCGCGGCGTGCTCCTTGTTGGGGGCGAAGCGCAGCGAGACCGTCATGGTTGGCGATCAGCTATCGACCGACGTGCTTGCCGCGCACAACGCCGGCATGTCGGCGTATCTGTTGGCGCCGCTGGCGGAGCAGGACCTGCGCCACACGAAGTACGTGCGCATGGTGGAGCAGGCCATCTTAGGCGGGGCGGTGCCCGAGGGCGCGCCTCAGCCGGCGCAAGCGCAAGCGGCCGACCAGTCGGCTGCATCAAGCGTTCTCGCGCAGGAAAAGTAGCGAATCCGCCCATTTGATGGGCGCTGCGGTCGAATTAACCCCTACAAAAGTAGTCTGCATTGGTATGATGAAATCCCTGCTAACCTGCAGGCCCTTGATCGACCAGGAAGGACTTTCATGACCGAGCAGAGCGAAGGCGAACGCCTCTATATCCTGGGGCATCCGGTCGCGCATTCGAAATCGCCGGTAATGTACAACGCGTTATACGAAAGGCTGGGTCTGCCTTGGACCTATGCCCTTGCCGATTACGCCGAGCTGGACGATGCCCGCGCCTTTTTGGATGCGCGGGATTTCCTGTCCGTGAACATCACCACTCCCTATAAGCCGCTGGCCTTCCAGGCTGCAACGCGCAAAGCAGCTAGCGCGCAGCTGGCGCAAGGCGCCAACGTGCTCGTCCGCAAGGACGATCAGCTGATCGGTTTCAACACCGATGGCGATGGGTGCGTCAAGTTCCTGGAGCTTGCGGGCGTGACCTTCAAAGGCAAGCGCGTGGTGGTGTGCGGAACGGGTCCTACGGCCCTCTCCATCCTTCATGCATGCGCTATCGCCGGCGCCGACGTGCTTTTGCTGCTCTCGCGCGACAAGGAGCGCGCGCGTAGCGTGCTCGACGCCTATCTCGAGCGTTTCGGCAAGCTGGCCAACGCAACCATCGATTTTCCCGCTATCAAGGAGGGGCATCGCAGCTTCCGTGAAGCTTACACGAAGCCGACGTTCAAGTTCGGCAGCTATGCCACCTCGACGGGGGCGCTGGGCTCTGCGGACATCGTCATCAACGCCACCCCGGTGGGCATGAAGCCCGACGATCCCGCTCCGTTCGATACGGGGCTTTTGCGTCCGAGCCAAGTGGTAATGGACGCCGTGTACGCATCGGGGCGTACGAAGCTGGTGGCCGACGCCCTGCAAGCTGGTTGCAAGGCGGCTTTCAACGGCGGGGGCATGCTGGTGGCGCAAGCGGTTGCTTCGGCGCTCATCGTGTCCGACGTAGCGGAAGTGAAGATACCGTATTCCGAAGCGGAGCTGTTCAACCTTATGGCAGACGCCGCCGGGTTCGATTGCCCGCGCGCATGATCGAAGCATAGTCATCCGTATCGGCGCGGCGCGAAGGTCGGGCCGCGCACTAGCACGAAAAGAGAACAGCATGCGCTACTACACAGCAGGAGAGAGCCATGGACAGGGCCTGGTCGCCATCGTCGAGGACGTGCCGGCGGGCCTGAAGATATCCGAGGAGCAGATCAACGTCGATCTGGCGCGCCGCCAAGCGGGTTACGGCCGAGGCGGGCGCATGAAGATCGAACATGACACGGTGCAGGTGATCTCCGGCGTGCGCTTCGGGCGCACCATCGGAAGCCCCGTGGCCATGCTCGTGGCAAATAGGGATTGGGCGAACTGGACTGATCGCATGGCCCCCTTCGGCGAGCCGCCGCTCGATCTGGTTCGGGAGGTGACTCCTCGTCCGGGTCATGCGGACCTGGTGGGCGCGTTGAAAACGAACACCGACGACTGCCGCAACATCCTCGAGCGTTCAAGCGCCCGCACCACTGCGCCGCGTGTTGCTGCGGCGGGCATCGCGCGCGAGTATCTTGCCGATCTTGGCGTGGAGATCTTCTCCTACGTTACTGGCATCGGAAGCGCCGTCATGCGCGAGGACGATCCGTTCATGAACGCGGCGCGCTATACGCCGCTTGAAATCGAGACAAGCGAAGTCCGCTGCCCTGATGCGGAGGCCAGCGAGGTCATGAAGCGCGAGATCGACCGGGCCATCAAGAACAAGGACAGCCTGGGAGGAACGTTCCGCGTGATCGTGCGCGGTCTTTTGCCGGGCGTGGGCGGCTATGCCGTGCCCACCGAGCGCCTGACGTCCACCATCGGCGGCGCCCTGTTCAGCATCCCCGCCATCAAAGGCGTGGAGTTCGGCATGGGGTTCGAAGCAGCTCGCAAGCCCGGTTCGCAAGTGCACGACCCTATTTTGCTCGATCGGGCGAAAGCCGAGTTCACGCGCGCGTCCAACAACGCCGGCGGCCTTGAGGGCGGCATGACCACGGGCATGCCCCTGGTGGTCACAGCGGCCATGAAGCCCATTCCCACGCTCATGCAGCCGCTGCAGACCGTGGACCTTGACACGCTCGAGGTGGCCCAGGCATCCAAGGAGCGAAGCGACGTGTGCGCCGTGCCGGCATGCGCGGTGGTCGCCGAAGGGGAGGTCGCCTTCGCCATAGCCGATGCCTATATGCGCAAGTTCGGCTCCGACAATATGGCCGACATCAAAGCGGCCATCAAAGCCTACAAGCAACGTTTGAACACCGTATCTCGTTAAAGCAGCCAGGAGGACCATCATGGAACAGCAGGAAGTCAAGGACGACGCCATCACCCCGGAAAGCAACCCGATAGCCTACACGCTGTCGGTCACCACCCCCGACGAGGTCGTCGCCGTCGTCAACAACCCCGAAATCAAGCCCCATGCGCGCCCGACGTACGAGCTTACGCGCAACGTGTTCTTCGTGGGATTCATGGTCGCGGGCAAAACCTCTACGTCGCGCCGTCTGGCCCGTCAGTGCGGTCTTGCCACCATCGACCTGGACGCCTACATCGAGCGTCGCGAGCGCAGGGCCATCAACCAGATCTTCGCCGAGCAGGGCGAGCAGGCGTTCCGCGATATGGAAACCCAGGTGCTCGACGAGTTCGCCCACAAAGGCCCCATGCTCGTGTCGTGCGGTGGCGGCATTGTGCTGCGCGAGGAGAACCGCGAGATCCTGAAGAACAACGGCTTCGTAGTATATCTGCAGGTCACGGCCGAGCAGGCCGTCGAGCGCGTTGGCGACGTGTCCACGCGCCCGCTGTTCAAGAACCTCGAGACCGCGCGACAGACCATCGCCGGCCGCCTGCCCATGTACGAAGACGTTGCCAGCGTGTCCATCGACACCGTGGGCAAGTCCATCAACGTCGTGGCTCAGGAAATCCAGGAGATTTTGGAGAAGGAAGGCGTGCTGTGCCTGCGACAAGGGTAGTGGTGAACATCCCTGGCGAAGATGCGTACAACGTGCGCATCGGCGCCGGGGTGCTCGATGCGCTGGGGTCGTCCATGCGCGGCGTACGGGCCGTCGCCGATGCGCGGCAGGCGCTCGTCATCACCGACGCCAACGTCGGCCCGCTGTACCTGGCCCGGGCGAAGGCATCGCTCGTTCAAGCGGGGTATCGCGTTTCCGATATCTGCGTTCCCGCAGGTGAAGAGGCGAAATCGCTCACGGTGCTCGGCGAGGTGCTCGAGGCCATGGCCGCTTTGGCGCTTGAGCGCGACTGCGTGGTGGTCGCGCTCGGCGGCGGCTGCGTGGGCGATCTGGCGGGCTTCGCCGCGGCAACCTACATGCGCGGCGTACAGGTGGTGCAGGTTCCCACCACGCTTCTATCCATGGTGGATTCAAGCGTGGGCGGGAAGACGGGCGTGAATCTATCCGCCGGAAAGAACCTGGTGGGCGCGTTCAAGCAGCCTGCGTTCGTGTGCGCCGACACCGAGGTGTTGGCAACGTTGCCGCCTCGCGAGTGGGCATGTGGTTGCGGCGAGGTGGCGAAAACCGCGCTCATCGACGGCGACGAGTTCTTCTTCTGGCTTTCCGACCAGCCATCGGCCGTGGTCGAGCGCCAGCCCGATGCCGTCTCCGAGGCCATCGCCCGCTGCGTGGTGTTCAAGGCCGACGTGGTGGCGCAGGACAAAACGGAAAGCCGCGGCGTGCGCGAGTGCCTGAACTACGGCCATACCCTGGCACACGCCATCGAGAAGCTTTCGGGCTACGGAACGTATAGCCACGGGCATGCGGTCGCCGAGGGCATGCGCTTCGCGGCACGTATGGGTATGCGGCTCGCCGATATGCCGGCAGAGCTCGCCCAGGCGCAAGGGCAGCTGCTCGACGATCTGGGCTTGCCCGAGCTTGATTGGATCGCTTCCCCGGCGCAGGTGCTCGATGTCATGAAGCGCGATAAGAAGGCGCGTCGCGGGCAGGTGCGTTTCGTGTGCTTGCGGGATGTGGGGCAGTGGCAGCTCCAGGATGTGGCCGATGACGTGATCTTGGAAGAGCTGGAGGCGTATTTCGCGCAGAAGCGGCGGTGACGTCCGGCAGGCGTAAAGTCCGGTGTGCAAACGGCCGACCATCTTGCAGGCTGGCTGGGGAAGGCAGATGCGGCGATGGCCGCCGTTTCAAGCTGCTGTCGAATACGGCGGCGGGAAGCAACGAAAGGCATGCAACATGAAGAAGATCTTGCTGATGAACGGGCCTAATCTGAACATGCTCGGCATCCGCGAGCCGGGCGTGTACGGCAACGATACCCTGAAGGATTTGGAGGCGGGCTTTTGCGAATATGCCCGCGCGCACGGTTGCGAGGTGGAGTGCTTCCAGTCAAACCATGAAGGCGACCTGGTCGATAAGATCCACGCCGCGCACGGCACGTGCGACGGCATCGTGTACAACCCCGGCGCGCATACGCACTATTCCTATGCGCTGCGCGACGCTCTCGGCAGCGTGAGCACGCCGTGCGTCGAGGTGCACATTTCCGATGTCAGCACGCGCGAGGCGTTCCGCCATATCTCGGTGATCGCCCCGGCGTGCGTTGCCCAGGTCAAGGGCCGCGGCTTCGCCGGCTACAACGATGCGCTCGATATCCTGCTCGAAGGCACGACCGAGCGTCTGGGCGAGGGCTTCGAGGCGCGCTACGTACCGGGCCAGATTATCGTGGCAGGACGTGATCTCATTGACGAATAGCATGAAAGCCCAGGCCGCAGGGCGTTTGGAGCGGTTGCGCAACGCGGCGGCGGAAAACGGCATCCGCACGTTTTTGGTGCGCGACACGGCAAGCATCGAATGGTTGACGGCCTTCGACGGCGTGTTCGATGACGAGCAGGCGCATGCGCTCCTGGTCACGCCGCATGACGCGGTGCTGCATACCGATTCCCGCTACAGCGGTGCGGCGCGAAAAGCGGCGCAGGGCGAAGGCGTTGTCGCCGTCGATGACGCGCGTCAGGGCCATGGCGAATGGGTTGCCGACGTGTTCACGGCCCGTCACGCAAGCGCGCCCGCCGGATCGCCGGCGCCCGAGAGCATCGTGCTCGGCATCGAGGACTCCATGACGCTTGCGGCGTTCCGCGCGCTCGAGGGCGCCCTTGCCAAGGCGCCCGCGTCCCCGCAGCTGCTTGAGACCTCGGGCTTCGTCCGCTCGCTGCGCGCGGTCAAAGAGCCGTCGGAGGTTGCGCGCATGAAGGCGGCTCAGGCCATCACCGATGCGGCGTTCTCCTATATCGTCACGTACATGAAGCCGGGCATGACCGAGCGGCAGGTGCAGATCGAGCTTGAGGATTGGATGCTACGTCATGGCGCGTCCGGCCTGGCGTTCTCCTCCATCGTGGCCTGCGGGGCCAACGGCGCAAGCCCGCATGCCATCCCGGGCGAGGCAAGGCTTGAGGCGGGGCAGTGCGTGGTCATGGACTTCGGCGCTCGTGCCCACGGGTATTGCTCGGATATGACCCGCACCGTGTTCGTCGGCCAGCCCGATGCGCGGATGCGCGCCGCCTATGAAACGCTGCGCGAGGCCAATGAGCAGGTGGAGGCCGCGATAAAACCCGGCGTCACTGGCGCGCAGATGCATCAGATGGCCGAAGACGTCCTTGCGGCGGGCGGATTCGCCGGCAAGATGGGTCACGGCTTGGGCCATGGCGTGGGCATCGACATTCACGAGGAGCCCGTGTTGTCGCCTCGCAACAAGGAGCCGCTTGCCCCGGGCAACGTGGTCACGGTGGAGCCGGGCATCTACCTGGAGGGCGATTTCGGCATGCGTTTAGAGGATTTCGGCGTGGTAACCGAAACGGGATTCCAGGTTTTCACGCAATCTACGCATGACATGGTTATAATTTAAGGGTTGAACTAAAGGGGCGGCCTTGGTCGCCTGAACGGTTGAAAGGATCTACCAGTGGCTATCTCTACCGCCGATTTCAAGAACGGAATGTGCATCGTCAACAACGGCAAGATGTGCACCATCGTCGAGTTCCAGCATGTCAAGCCCGGCAAGGGCGGCGCCTTCGTCCGCACGAAGCTTCGCGACATCAAGACCGGCCGCGTGGTCGACTACACGTTCAACGCCGGCACGAAGTTCGACACCGTGCGTCTTGAGACCCGTAAGATGACGTACCTGTACAACGACGGTTCCGATTTCTACTTCATGGATCCCAACACCTACGACCAGATGAGCATGCCCGCCGAGACCGTCGGCGACACCGCCAAGTGGCTCAAGGAGAACGACGAGGCCAGCCTGCTGTACGCCGGCGAGGAGCTCATCAGCATCGAGCCGCAGATGTTCGTCGAGCTGGAGTGCACGCACACCGAGCCCGGCTTCAAGGGCGACACCGCCACCAACACCACCAAGCCGGCAACCTTCGAGACCGGCGTTGAGCTGCAGGTACCTACGTTCGTCGAGATCGGCGACGTGCTGCAGATCGACACCCGCGACGGCCGCGTCATCAAGCGCGTCTAGTTCGCATCGCCTCGGCGGTCGACGGCCGCACTTTCGCATCGAACGGCTTTTGCTGCGCGATTGAAGCAAGGCAAAAGCGCTTGCGGAAGCCGGCATCCGCCCATGTTAGGCGAGCCGAAGCATATGAATCAAGGTTCGTCGAGTGTGACGATATCTCCGAATGCGCCCGTCCAGGGCGCATTCGCTGTATTCGGGGCCGTTCCTTCTGGTGCGCGAAGGTCGCCGCCGTATGCGCGGGCCATCGCGGCTGCATGGCTTGCGAAGCGCGCCGCCTGGGCGGCGTTTCTGTTTCTTGCCCGTGAATTCGCTGTGCGCGCACGGTATCGGCTCCGGTATCTTCTATAATCCTGGTTTCGATCAATACGGTCTGTATCACTTGAAAACGAAGGGGGTGCGAGTTCATGTCAAGGCTTCAGATCATGGATACCACTATCCGTGACGGCCAGCAAAGCCTGTGGGCCACGCGCATGAGCATCGGCGACATGCTGCCGATCCTGCCGAAGATGGATCGCGTCGGCTACTGGGCCATCGAGGCATGGGGCGGCGCGACGTTCGACTCGTGCATGCGCTTTTTGGATGAGAATCCGTGGGACCGCCTGCGTTCCATCAACGCGGCAACTCCGAACACGCCGCTGTCCATGCTCACCCGAGGTCAGAACCTGGTCGGCTACAAGCATTATTCCCGCGAGATCGTGAACCGCTTCATCAAGGCGTCCAAGCGCAATGGCGTGCACGTGTTCCGCGTGTTCGACGCCCTCAACGATATCCGCAACGTGGTGGATACCGCCGAGGCCGTCAACGAATGCGGCGGCCACTTCGAGGGTGCCATCTCCTACACCATCTCCCCGGTGCATACGCTTGACAGCTACCTTGAGTATGCGCAGCAGCTCAAAGAGCTCGGCGCCGACTCCATCTGCGTGAAGGACATGGCCGGCCTTATGACGCCGTACCGCGCCGAGCGTATCGTGAAGGCCCTCAACGCCGAGATCGGCCTGCCTGTGCACCTACACTGCCACTATGTCGGCGGCATGGCCCCGGCCAACTACCTCAAGGCGGCCGAGGCGGGCGTGTCCATCGTCGACACCGCATCCGCTCCGCTGGCCTTCGGCAACTCCCAGCCCGCCGTCGAGATGATCGTGGCGGCGCTGCAGGAAAGCCGTTACGACACCGGCCTTGATCTGGACCTGCTCTTCGAGATCGCCGAATACTGGGAGGAAGTGCGCAAGCGCAGCCACTACAAGCGCGGCGTGTCCTCGCTCATCCATATGCAGGTGTACTCGCATCAGGTGCCCGGCGGCATGATGTCCAACCTCATGAGCCAGCTCGAGGTGCAGAACGCATCCGACCGTCTGCCCGAGGTCATGAAGGAGATCCCGCGCGTGCGCGCAGAGGTGGGCTATCCGCCGCTCGTCACGCCCATGTCGCAGATCGTGGGCACGCAGGCCGTGTTCAACGTGCTCACCGGCAAGCGCTGGGGCGTCGTGTCCAAGGAGATGAAGGACTACATCTGCGGTTACTATGGCAAGGCCCCGGGACGCATCGACCCCGAGATCATGAAGAAGGTTGCGGGCAATTCGCAGGTGCTGCCCGACGACGTGCCGCCGTCAAGCCTGGTCACCACCACCTATGACGAGGTCGTCGAAGAGGTCGGCGATCTGGCCCAAAGCGAAGAGGACGTGCTCATGTACGCCCTGTTCCCCAACGAGGCGCGCACCTTCCTGAGCAAGCACCGCGCATCCGAGAAAGTCGACTTCCTCATGCAGGAGGAGTCCAGCAATATCAAGGAGGACGATTACGTGGATATCAATCAGATTCGCGAATTGGTTCGCGTTGCCGAGGAAAGCGGCGTAGGCGAGATCGTGGTAGAGGACGGCGGTCAGCGCATCGCCGTGCGCATGCCCGGCGCTATGCCGGCAGCTGCACCGGTTGCAGCCGCTCCGGCGGTCGCCGCCGCACCTGCAGCTCCCGCAGCAGCACCTGCTGCTCCGGCCGCCGCTGCCGCCGAGCCCGAGCGTCCCGCCAACTGGTATGCCGTGAAGGCCCCCATGGTCGGCACGTTCTACGCCGCTCCCGCACCGGGCGAGCCCGCGTTCGTGAAGGTGGGCGACGAGGTTGCCGCCAACCAGACCCTGTGCATCGTCGAGGCCATGAAGCTCATGAACGAGATCACCGCCGAGGAGATGGGCACCGTCCGCGAGGTGTGCGTCAAGGACGCTGACCCCGTCGAGTTCGGTACCGTGCTGTTCTACATCGAGCCCCATTCCGTCCAGCCCGTCTCGGAGCAGTAACATGTTCAAGAAAGTACTCATCGCAAACCGCGGCGAGGTGGCCCTGCGCGTCATGCGCGCCTGCAAGGAGCTGGGCGTCAAGACCGTGGCGGTGTACTCTACCGAGGACGAGAACACCTATCCCGTGCAGTATGCCGACGAGAAGGTGTGCATCGGCCCTGCCCAGGCAACGAAAAGCTACCTGGTCATGTCCAACATCATCGCGGCTGCAACCATCACCGGCGCCGACGCCATCCACCCCGGCTACGGCTTCCTGGCGGAAAACGCCGACTTCGCCCGCGCATGCGCCGATAACGACCTGGTGTTCATCGGCCCTTCCGCCGAGTGCATCGAGCGCATGGGCGACAAGTCCTCCGCCCGCGAGACCATGAAGGCCTGCGGCGTGCCCACCGTTCCCGGTTCCGATGGCTGCATCGATACCGTGGAGGAGGCTCGCCAGTTCGCCGAGAGCGTAGGCTATCCTGTGCTCATCAAGGCGACCGCCGGCGGCGGCGGCAAGGGCATGCGCGAGGTCCACGACCCCGCCGATCTTGAGTCGCACTACAAGGCCGCCCGCGCCGAGGCCGGCGCCGCGTTCGGCAACGACGAGGTCTACCTGGAGAAGCTCGTGCTGCGCCCGCGTCACGTCGAGGTGCAGGTGCTCGCCGATGACTTCGGCAACAACGTGGCCTTGTGCGAGCGCGACTGCTCCGTGCAGCGTCGTCATCAGAAACTCATCGAGGAGGCGCCTTCTCCGGCGCTGACCGACGAGCTGCGCCGCGCCATGGGCGTTGCGGCCATCAAGGCCGTGCGCGCCGTGGACTACCGCAATGCCGGCACCATCGAGTTTCTGCTGGACACCACGGGCAAGTTCTACTTCATGGAGATGAACACGCGCGTGCAGGTGGAGCATCCAGTATCCGAGCAGATCACGGGCACCGACATCATCAAAGAGCAGCTGCGCATCGCCTCCGGCGAGCCTATGAGCTGCGCCGATAGGGCTCCGTTCACGCCGTTCGGCCATGCTATGGAGTTCCGCATCAACGCCGAGGACCCCGAGCACGGCTTCCGTCCGTGCCCCGGCACCATCACGCGCTTCGAGCCCCCGGCGGGCCCGGGCGTGCGCGTGGAGGCCTACGTGCACTCCGGCTCGAAGATCAGCCCGTTCTACGACTCCATGGTGGCCAAGCTCATCGTGTACGGCCAGGATCGCGAGGAGTGTCTGGCGCGTGGTCGCCGCGCTCTTGACGAGTTCGTCATCGAGGGCATCTCCACCACGCTGCCGTTCCATCGCCGCGTGCTGGATAACCAGGTGTTCTGCGCCGGCGAAGCCACCACGGACTTCATCGAAACCCAGATGGGAGATGTGTTATGAGCGATTTGACCGTTGACGGCATGGCGCTTGCGCCGGGCGTCGTCGAGACCATCGTCTCCATCGCCGTGGCAGATGTGGACGGCGTCGCCAGCGTGGGCAACGCCCCCGCGGCAAGCCGCGGCATCCGCGGCGTGCTCGGCGGCAAGCCCTCCACGTCCGGTATCGAGATTGCAGCGGACGAAAACGACAAGCTGCAGATCTCGGTGCGCATCGACGTTTATTATGGACACGTGCTGCCCGACGTGGCGGCTGCGGTCCGCCAGTCTGTGGCGGACGCCGTGGCAAGCCAGGTGGGCGCGCAGGTTGGATCGGTCGACGTCTACATCGACGGCGTCCAGTTCAACCGTTAGGAATAAGAAGAAGCACAGGGGATTATTTGCACATGGCATCGAAAAGACACGAGCGCACGACGGCACGTCGCGTCGCGCTGCAGGTTCTGTACACCGCTGAGATCAAGGGCGCATCCGCAGCTCAGATCGTGGCTGAAGGCGTCTTCCCGTCCGAGGAGGGCCCGCTTTCGGAATATGCTCAGGACCTGGTGCGCGGCGTCGAGCAGAACCGCATCGTCATCGACGGCAGCCTGAAGGCCGCTGCGGAGAACTGGTCGCTGGGCCGCATGCCCATCGTCGACCGCTCCATTCTGCGCTTGGCCGCCTACGAGATCATGTTCGTTCAGGATGTGCCCACCAGCGTCGCCATCAACGAGGCGGTGGAGCTGGCGAAGGATTTCGGCGGCGAGGACGATTCCCCGCGCTTCGTCAACGGTGTGCTGGGCCGTATCGCAAAGGACATCGACGATGGGGCCGCTGCGGCTCCCGCAGGTGATGACCCGGCGCAGCCCCTGGTGCTGTAAGGGCGCGATTCGGTGGCATTGGAATCGTACGGGTCCTTCGAGGAGCTCAAAAGCCGCCTCGATGAGATCGTCGAAGCGGTAAACGATAAGGATTTGCCCTTGGACCAGGCGCTTTCCCTGTATGAGGAAGCGGTTGGGCTGGGGCTTCGCGCAAGCGATCTGCTTGAGCAGGGCATCGACGAGGCCAGCGTCCAAGAGGCGCTGGCCTCCGAGGCCCCAACAGGGCTTGCCGATGATTCGGCGCAACCCGCGGCATCTGCGGCGGGCGCGCATAAGGAAGGTCAAGCGGACGGCGGCGCGGCGCAGCAAGGCCAGGCCGCCGCTTCCGTCTAGGTCGCGCAAGGCGATCGGATGGCATGACAAAAGGAAAGGCGCAGCATGAGCGATAAGCGCATTCTGGACATAATCGCATCCCCTGCCGACCTGAAGCTCCTCAGCAATGAGGAGCTCTCTATACTTGCGGGCGAGATCCGTCAGGAGATTGTGACCACCACCTCGAAAACCGGTGGTCACGTCGCCTCATCTTTGGGCGCGGTCGAGATCATCCTGGCGCTGCACAGCCTGCTTGATTGCCCTAAGGACAAGATCGTGTTCGACGTGGGGCATCAGGCGTATGCGCACAAGCTGGTCACCGGACGTTTGAAGGATTTCGGCACGCTTCGCACCTATGGTGGTCTCTCCGGCTTCCCCAAGCCCAGCGAGAGCCCCTATGACGTGCATTATTCCGGGCACGCATCCGACTCGCTTTCGGTGGCGCTCGGCTTGGCGGAGGCCCGCGATCTGGCGGGTACCGACCAGAAGGTCGTCGCGCTCATCGGCGATGCGGCGCTTTCCGGTGGCATGGCGTTCGAGGCTTTGAACAATATCGGCCAAGCTCAAACGCCCATGGTCATCATCTTGAACGACAACGAGATGTCCATCTCGCACAACGTGGGCGCGCTCATGAAGCACCTGGGTTATATGCGCGCATCGTCGCAGTACCGTCAGGCGCGCGACAACGTGCAGGAGCACCTGGAGAGCAGCGGTCCGGTGGGTAAGGCCATCACCAACTTTGGCCGCAGCATGAAGGAATCGATGAAGCAGTTCGTCATTCCCCATTCCATGATCTTCGAGCAGCTGGGCATCGTATGCACGGCGCCGATCGACGGGCACAACATCGCGCAGTTGCGGGAAACGCTGCGAGCCGTGCTGAACGCCGACGGCCCGGTGCTTATGCATGTGGTCACGCGCAAAGGCCAAGGTTATATGCCCGCTGTGCGCAATCCCGAGAAGTTCCACGGCATTGCGCCCTACAACATCGCAACTGGCGAGGTCATCAAGTCGGGTAAGCCCTCCGCGCCGAAGTACACCAACGTGTTCGGCAAGGCTTTGGTCGCCGAGGCGGAGAAGAATCCCGACATCGTCGCCATCACCGCCGCCATGAAGGGCGGCACCGGCCTAGATGGGTTCGCAGAGAAGTTCCCGGAGCGTTTCGTAGACACGGGTATTTGCGAGGAGCATGCCGTCGGTTTCGCCGGCGGCTTGGCGGCAAACGGCAAGAAACCCGTGGTGGCGTTGTATTCCACGTTTATGCAGCGTGCTGTCGATCAGATGATCATCAACGTTGCGTTGCCGAAGCTCGATGTCGTTTTCGCCATCGACCGCGCCGGCATCGTCGGTGCCGACGGCCCCACGCACCATGGCGTGTTCGACCTGGTGTACGCCCGCATGGTGCCCAACATGCGCGTGCTGGCGCCTTCGAACGAGGCCGAGCTCGTGCATGCGTTGCATACGGCGCTTGCGATGGGCGGCCCGTTCGCCATCCGTTATCCACGCGGCGAGGGCGAGGGCGTTCCGCTGCCCGAGGCTGCCGAGGTGCTGCCGGAGGGCAAGGCTCGTGTGGTGCGCGAAGGCGAAGACGTTGCCATTTTGGCGTTCGGCCGCATGGTCGGCCAGGCTTTGAGCGCTGCCGATGCGCTTGCCGAGCAGGGGGTTTCCGCTCGCGTGGTGGACATGCGCTGGGTCAAGCCGCTGGATGTGCAGGCTATTCAAGCTGCCGCCGAAACGAAGCTGGTCGTCACGGTGGAGGAGGGCGTTATCGCAGGCGGCGTCGGTGAAGGCGTGCTCGGCGAGATGGCCCGCATGGGCTTGCATACCCCGGCAATGAACCTGGGTATCAAGGACGCGTTCGTCACGCAAGGCGGGGTAGGCCAGCTGCTTCATGAGCAGGGGCTTGACTCCGAGGGCATCGCTGCCAGCGTGGAAGAGCGCTACCGGGCATTGTAGCCCGCGGTTCCGTTAAGTTCGCGAACAACGAAAGGCCCCACGTCATTCGAGGTCCGTTCAAGCAAGTTGAGTCATGTACGCTTGCTTTGCCGACAAGGTCGGCGAACGGAATCGAAGGCGTGGGGCCTTTTTCGCTACAAGGCCATAAAGGCTTCACGGCAGATAGGCGAAAGCGCTTACGCTTCCTTTTCCATCACGTAATCGTCCATGGCAAATCCGTTGCCGATATCGTTTTTGACGGATTCGATGGTGACGAATCCTTTGCCGTAGTAGGCTCGAATGCCTAGGTCGTTCTGCTTATTCACAGTCAGGTACATGCTATGCAGATCGCGAGACCGGCATAAGTCGGTATAGAAGCCGATGATCTGCGAAGCATAATGCTTGCCGCGTTCCTCGGCCAGCAGATAGATCTTCGAGATGAAGTAGCGGCTGGTCTCAGATTCCTCGCAGCCGCCGGTGTAGCCAACGGTTTTGCCGGCTTCGTCAACCACGAACCAGTATTCGTAGGCATGCTCGGTCATGTCTCGCTTGATGGCTTCCAGGCTTTGGAACTTTTCGACCATGTAATCGGTTTGCGCATCGCCGATGATCGCGGGCCAGTATTCGTGCCAAATCTCGTCGGCAAGCTTCGCCAGCTTTTCCTGATCTTCATCCGTTTCAACGGCAACGAATCGCACGTCCATAAGCCCGTTCCTTTCAACAAAGTTCGCCTGTTTCCACATTGTAACACCCGCGTCTCGTGCTCGTTACAAAGCGTTTCCCAGAGCGTTAACAATGGCGCATTGCGCAAAAGACCAGGTCAATCAGTGGCAATATCGAATGCGTAAGAAAAAGGTGCTCAGAGGGAATGGGTATCGGAAAGCGAAGGAGGTAGCGCGATGTATGACACGGGTTCAACGGCATTCATGCTGGTATGCGCCATGCTCGTCTTGCTCATGACGCCGGGCTTGGCGTTTTTCTACGGAGGCCTGTCGCGTCGAAAGAACGTTGTGAACACGATGATCATGGTGTTCTCGGCCATCGGCATCGTGGCGATCACGTGGACGATCTGCGGCTGGTCGCTGGCGTACGGCGGGGACGGCTCCAGTCCGTTCTTCGGAGGCTTCGATCAGCTTGGCTTCCTTGGCGGCGTGACCGACATGCTCGCCGAGGCCGAGGCGGTTCCCGAGGATGCGACGTATCCGGCCATCATCGACTTCATCTTCCAAATGGCGTTCTGCATGATCACCACCGCCATTATCACGGGCTCTCTTGCCGGCCGTATGAAGTTCGGCGCGGTGTGCGCATTCGTGGCAGTGTGGACCATCGTGGTGTACCCGCCGCTCGCCCATATGGTTTGGGGTGGTGACGGCAGTCTTATCGGCGACACCATCGGCGCGCTCGACTTCGCCGGCGGCGACGTTGTGCATATCTCCTCTGGCTTGACTGGCCTTATCCTGTGCCTCATGCTCGGCAAGCGCAAGGGGTTCGGCATGATGAGCTACCGTCCGCATAACGTGCCCTTCGTGGCCCTGGGTGCAACCCTTCTGTGGTTCGGTTGGTTCGGCTTCAACGCCGGTTCCGAGTTCTTGGCCGATGGCGTTGCGGGCCTGGCCTTGATCAACACCGTGGTCGCCTCCGGCGCGGCGCTCGTCTCCTGGATGATCGTCGAACGCGTGAAGGTGGGCAAACCCACGCTCGTCGGCGCTGCCACCGGTCTTGTCGCCGGCTTGGTCGTCATCACCCCGGCTGCCGGCTTCGTCGAGTCCTGGGCTGCGATCATCATGGGCCTGATCGTGTCCCCGATCTGCTACTTCGCCATCTCGTTCTGCAAGGCCAAGATCGGCTATGACGATGCGCTCGATGCGTTCGGCTGCCATGCGGTCGGCGGTATCGTGGGCGGCATCTGCACCGGCATCTTCTGCGTGCCCGAGCTGTCCTGGACCGACTTCGGCGGCCTTCTGTACACCGGCGATGTGAGCCTGCTGTGCAGCCAGATCGCCGGCATCGCCATCACCATCGTGTTCGTCGGCATTCTCGACGTGGTGCTCGCCTTCATCGTGAAGGCCTGCTTCAAGGGCAGCCTGCGCGTCAGCGAGGAGAAGGAAGCGCAGGGTCTCGACATTGCAGCTCACGGCGAATCCGCTTACCCTGCATACATCGGCCTGGACTAAGTTGCGGCTAGCATTGGAAGGAGTTGAACCATGAAGAAGATCACCGCTATCGTTCGCCCTGAAAAGCTCGAGCCGCTCAAGGACGCCCTGTTCGAGGCGAAGGTTTCGGGCATGACCATCTCGCAGGTGCAAGGCTGCGGGTCCCAGCATGGCTGGAAGGAGTATTACCGCGGCACCGAGGTGCTGTTGAACATGGTGCCGAAGGTGAAGTTCGAGATCATCTGCGACGATGCCGAGGTAGACGCGCTTATCGATGTGATCAGCGCCACTGCTCGAACCGGCAGCGTGGGAGACGGCAAGATCTTCGTCTTCCCGGTTGACGAGGTGGTGCGCATCCGCACCGGCGAGCGAGGAGACGAGGCGATCTAGCCTTTGACGGCTGGTTGCGACCGCGATGTACTCATAAAGAGCTTGAAGACCTCCCATTTTCCGGAGCTTGGGAATGGGAGGTCTTCTTATGTGCGCGGGCCTTCTGCGGAATCGAGGGAACTGCAAACCTGCTCGGATCATAGGAGCCATCCCGTCTCCCGGAACGAGTGAAATAGGATGGCTCCTATGCTTGCCGCTTTCCACGGAACCGCGGCGATTGCGAATTTGCTTGGAGCTTGAGCTTCCCTGCTCCCGCTTTCGGGAGCAGGGAAGCTCCTTTGTTTCGCGAAGCCCGATGGAATGGTTGTGAGCGAATTGCATAAGGTTTACTAGCGATATAAAATCCTATTAAGAAGAAAGTCTGACAAAAAGGATAGGAGCAACGCGATGACTTCGAACGGCCAGGTTCAGAGCCCGCGCGGCTCGCGCAACACCAAGCAGCGTGCGGTGGTGCTCGATGCGGTGCGCTCGCTGCACAACCATCCGACGTCGGCGGATATCTACGACGTGGTTCACCGCGATTACCCTAACGTGTCCCGCGCCACCGTGTATCGCAATTTGAGCGTGTTGTCGGATCGCGGGGAGGTTTTGCGCATCCCCGTGCCCAATGCGGCAGACCGTTACGATTTCCGTTGCGATAATCACTTCCATGCGAAGTGCAGCCGTTGCGGAGGCGTCTTCGATATCGAGACGGAGGGGGTCGATCCCTTTGCGTGTATCGTGAACGATTACGGGTTCCAGGTAACGGGCTTCGACCTCGCGTTTTCCGGCGTGTGCCCTGATTGCCGCCGCAATAGCGGGGAATAGCGCGGAGTTCGTTGGTTCTCGTCCTCCAATCTGGGTGTTTAGGAGGGTTGAGCTCGAAACGGCTGATCGTCGCGCAGCGCGCGGCCGGATCGCAAGGCGGCGGTGCAAGGACGCGAAACGAACGGCTTGCCATTCCGCGTAGAAATCGTGCAGGGCGGAACGCTGTTGGAAAATAGTGGTTTGGATGCCGCATTGCGCATGGTATACTCAATTGGCTTATGGGAAGGTCCCGTAAGCATTGGTAATGTAGGCCCCCGAGACATGTTTGTTGCACTGCTAAAAGGGAGCATCTCCTGCAAGCGAACATGGTTTATGTAGCAATCATTCATGACGAAGGGTCCCCGGCAAAGTATGGAAGGGGTCCGTTTTGACCGACATCAAGAACACGTCCGTCATCGACTTCGAGGACATCTCCGACGATCAGATGAACCAGATGATCGACGGCACGCTGACCGAGTTCGACGAGGGCGACCTGGTCAATGGCACGGTTGTCAAGATCGAGCATGACGAGGTGCTGGTGGACATCGGATTCAAGTCCGAGGGCGTTGTGCCCGTCCGCGAGCTGTCCATCCGCAAGGACGCCGATCCGTCCGAGATCGTCAATCTCGGCGACGAGATCGAGGCTCTGGTCCTGCAGAAGGAGGACAAGGACGGCCGTCTGATCCTGTCCAAGAAGCGTGCTGAGTACGAGCGCGCCTGGATCAGCGTTGAGGAGAAGTTCAAGGCTGGCGAGACCGTCACCGGCGAGGTTATCGAGGTTGTCAAGGGCGGCCTGATCCTGGACATCGGCCTGCGCGGCTTCCTGCCTGCGTCTTTGGTCGACCTACGTCGCGTCAAGGACCTGGACATGTACCTGCACACCGAGATCGAGGCCCGCGTCATCGAGATGGACCGCAACCGCAACAACGTTGTCCTGTCCCGTCGCGTGCTGCTTGAGGAAGGCCGCAAGAACGAGCGCGCCGAGATCCTCTCCAAGCTGTCCAAGGGCATGCGCCTCAAGGGCACGGTTTCCAGCATCGTCGACTTCGGCGCCTTCGTTGACCTGGGCGGCATCGACGGTCTGGTCCACATCTCCGAGCTGTCCTGGAACCACGTCAACCATCCGTCCGAGGTCGTCAAGGTCGGCGACGAGGTCGAGGTCGAGGTTCTGGACGTCGATCTGCAGCGCGAGCGCATCTCCCTGGGTCTGAAGCAGACCACCGAGGATCCGTGGATCAAGCTGGTCGAGAGCTACCCGGTCGGCTCCATCGTTGACGGCAAGGTCACCAAGACCGTCCCGTTCGGCGCCTTCGTCGAGCTGGGCCAGTCCATCGAGGGCCTGGTGCACATCTCCGAGATGGCCATGCGTCACATCGACACGCCTGCTCAGGTCGTCAAGCCCGGCGACATGGTCAAGGTCAAGGTCATGGAGATCAACCCCGACCGTCGTCGCATCAGCCTGTCCATGAAGGCTGCTGCTGCTGAGATGGGCTTCGAGATCCCCGTGGATGAGTCCATCCAGGTTGAGGAGAAGCCGGCCAAGAAGCGCGAGAAGAAGGCTGACAAGCCCGCTGAGGAGCAGGCTGAATAAGCTGACCTAAGCCTTAAGCTTCAAGCAACCGCTTAGCATCCGCAAAGCCCCCGGCATACGCCGGGGGCTTTGTTGCGTCTGAAGGTCATCGAAGGATTCCCAAGGCTGGAACTGCAGGGTGCAAGGTATTCGTTGATGCTGTAGCTTTATGCCATATCTTTGCGCGGTAATAGGCGTCCTTCTCCTAGGCGGAAAAATGCTGGCAAAGCTATAGCAAATTTTGCCTTTAACGCGACTTCATCGTTTACGGATATCGGAAACCTTAAGGGTCGGAAAAACGGTTGCGATGAGCATGAATCAAGCAGGAAGCGTGCGTTAGAGCCCTATCATCAGCGCTTTCCGCTTAACGCAAATCGGGCCGCAATCGTGATGCGTTGATTCGCATGCGATTGCGGCCCGATCGTTCGATTCGTGCGCCCGCTGATTAGATGCGCCTATTCCTGCGGGTGCTCCCCTAGGCTGTTGGCGATGTTGGTGGCAATGGAGGCAACGGCTGCCTGCTGGGCCGCAATGGCCTTCGAGGTTGCGGCTTCCATAGGCGTTTCTGCGTGCGCAACTTGGTCGCCTTCCTTGTGCTCGGGAAGAAGGCTTCCAATAGCATCGTGGACCATGTCGATATAGGCTTGTGCGCCTTCCGAGGACAGATGCGTGCCGTCTCCGTCGAACCAGGTGCCATGCGATGCGCTCAGGCTGTACCAGTCGATTACCTGCACGTTGCTGTAACGCTCGGCGGCGCGGTCGAGCGCGGCGTTCGTCTCCGCCATCCAGCTTTGCGGGCTGCGGGTGTTCACGAAGAACACGTGCTTGTCGGTGCCCACCACGCCAAGCAGGTCGTCCAGCTGCTCGTCAGTGGCCTGTCCGTTCGTTCCCAGGGCGAACACCACCACATCACCCACGATGTCCTGCTCGGCGTAGGAGCGGTACACTTCCTCGCCGACGGTGAGCTGACGGTTCACGGCGGCATCGATGGCGCCGTAGGGGAACGTTTCGGTGAAGTTGGGGATGGCGCGAACCGATACCGAGTCGCCGATCATGAGCACGTCGAGCTTGGGCTTCTCGGCTGCTGCGGTGGTGCCCGACGTATCTGCAGGCAAGCCTGCGACATGCGCCGATTCGTCCTTCAGCAGATCGCCGCCCTCAAGCGCGGAAGTGTCGGGCACGAAGATCAGCCCGCCGATGCAAACGATGGTGAGCACGGAGGCCGCGGCCGTGGGCAGGGCATGGGTGCGGAGCCAATCGGCAAGCAGGATCTGCCCGCTACGCACGTCGCCCACGAACTTCCCGATGGCGCCATGGCGGATGGGGTCTTCCACGAACTTGTAGGAGAACCATGAGATGGCGAAGATGACGGCGAGCTCCACCAGGTACATCCACCACGGGGTGCCTTCGATGTTGCTGCGCGGGTTCATGAGCAGGAGGATAGGGTAGTGCCACAGGTACATGCCGTAGGAGTGCAGGCCGATCCATACGAGCGGCTTTGCGGCGAACACCTTCGCCAACAGGCTAGACGGGTGCACGATGACGGCGATGATGACCATGGTGATCACGGAGGCGAGCAGGATGCCGCCGCGGTACATGAACGCCGACGTGCCTTCGATGCCCGCCATCATGGCCACCAAGCCAATGAGCGCGATGCCGCCCACGGCGTCAAGCGCCAGCCGCACGTTGCGGTCAAGGTGGATCTCGTTGTTTGCGCCAAGTTGGTTCGACGGCCATACGAAGGCAAGCCATGCACCGATGAGCAGGCTAAATGCGCGGGTGTCGGTTCCGTAGTATACGCGCGAGGGGTCGGCGTCGGGGTTGAACAGAAGCGCCATTTCAAGCGCGGATGCCAAGGCGAGCACGAAGGTGGCGTTGCGCATATGGGTGCGCTTCACGCCGAACTTGTGCGCAAGGATGAGCACCACGGGCCAAACCACGTAGAATTGCTCCTCGATGGCGAGCGACCAGAAATGCGTGACAGGGCTGGGGGCGCCCAGAGCGTCGAAGTAGGACACGTCGCGCAAGATGTACCACCAGTTGGTCACCCAGCAAAGCGCCGCCCACATGTCCTCGCGCAGCTTTGTGAGCAGGCTGTGGTCGAACAACGTGCAGAGCACGGCGGTGACTATGATGACGAAGGCGATGGCCGGGAATAGGCGTTTCACGCGGCGTAGCCAGAATTGCGGCAGGTCGATGGTGCCCGTGGAGTCCCATTCGATGAGCAATAGACTGGTGATCAGGTAGCCCGACAGCACGAAGAACACGGTGACGCCGAGCAGGCCGCCGGGCATCCAGGCCATGCCCATGTGGTAGGCGATGACGCCGAGCACGGCAAGTGCGCGTAGGCCATCGAGGGCAGGGATGTAGCGTGATTTCTTCCGCTTGGGCTGCTCTACGCTGCCGGATGCGCGTGAGGTCCGCGGTGATGCGCCGTGCGCACTGTCGTGACGGCCGTCCGTTGCGGCGTTTGCGCGGCGGGTGCCGTGCGGTGCGGTGGCTGCGACGCTTGAGGCGCGGCCGTGCATATTGGAACGGTTTTGCGTGTAAGATTCCGATGCGGAGCTTGCGTATGCGCTTCGCGAGCGGTTGCGTGCGTGGCTCCCAGCCGGCGTTTCCGGCATGATAGTTCCCTTCTCATCTGCTGCGCTCCCTTAATCCGCAGCACATCGCCTCAGTATACCAGTGCCGCCTACCGTAACCTGTTGGCAAATGATGGCACGTGCCGTCCGTTTCGGCTGTGTGGTGCGTGTATCATATAAAGAAGATATGCGTGAAGGTAACGCTGCGATGCCGACAAAGGAGGCAGGCATGGGTATGAAGAAGCTGTTCGTCATCGGCGGCATGGGCGCCGGCAAGTCGACGGCCCGCAAGGTTTTGGCCGAGCAGGGAGTCCCGTACATCGACCTCGACAAGGTCGGTCATGACGTGCTGCTGTGGGATACGGTCAAAGCCGACTTGGTAGAGGCGTTCGGCGCCGATATCCTGGGCGCTGACGGTCAGATCGTGCGCTCGAAGGTGGCGGCGAAGGCTTTCGCCACGCCGGCGGAGACGCGCAAGCTCAACCGCATCACCATGCCGCGCATCGAGGAGGCGTTCACCGATCAGCTCGACGAGCTTGAGCGCCAGGGCAACAAGGCCGTGGTGGTGGAATATTCCGTGTTCAAAAACCGCCAGGTGTCCATGGCCAACGGCGCCGACGTGGTCATCGCCGTGCTGGCCCCGCTTGACGACCGCATCGAGCGCGCCGTTGCAGGCGGCTGGGACGAGCAGGATGTGCGTCGCCGCATCGCCCGCCAGATCAGCGATGCGGATCGCATCGAGCAATCCGACGTGGTGTTCAACAACGATGGCACGCCCGAGCAGCTGCGCGAGCAGGTCGAGCAGTGGTGGCGTGAGTACAGCAAGACGCTGGACTAGGACGGCATCGCGCTGATGGGCGCGATCGTTCGAAACGTTGCGGGCCCCTGCGGTGCGGCGCCTGGCTTTGCCAGATGCCGCATGCTGCAGGGGCCTTTTGCGTTGTCGCGTATGTGAAGCGAAAACGTACACTTGTTCTTTTCCGTATGCCGTGCTAGACTTCGAGCACTGATTCGAAGGAAGCGCCTGCGAAGGACGTGATTGCATATGAGCAGCCATCTGAAGAACATCGAGGGCATGACAATGGAGGGCAAGCTGCCCGAAGTGCGCCTTGCGAACACGCCGTTTCGAGCGGTCAGCCCTTATGAGCCTTCGGGTGATCAGCCGCAAGCCATCAAGAAGTTGGCGCAAGGCGTTGAAGACGGGCTGCGGTATCAAACGCTTCTGGGCGTTACGGGCTCGGGTAAAACGTTCACTATGGCGAAAACCATCGAGGCGGTGCAGCGCCCCACGCTTGTCATGGCGCCGAACAAGACGCTTGCCGCTCAGCTTGCAAGCGAGCTGAAGGAGTTCTTCCCCGACAACGCTGTGGTGTATTTCGTCAGCTACTACGATTATTATCAGCCCGAGGCATATGTGCCCTCGTCGGACACGTTCATCGAGAAGGACGCCTCCATCAACGAAGAGGTGGAGAAGCTGCGCCATGCCGCCACTAGTGCGCTCCTTTCCAGGCGCGACGTCATCGTGGTGGCGTCGGTCAGCTGCATCTACGGTATCGGCAGCCCCATGGATTACGCGGGCATGGCGGTGTTCGTGGACAAGCAGAAGGAAATGGATCGCGACCAGATGATCCACGACCTTATCGACATCCAGTACGACCGCAACGACTACGAGCTGAAACGCGGCACGTTCCGCGTGCGCGGGGATAACCTCGATGTGTTCCCGCCGTACGCGGACAATCCGGTGCGCGTGGAGTTCTGGGGCGATGAGATAGAGCAGATTTCCGAGATAGACAACGTAACAGGCGAGGTTTTGCAAACCTATGAGGCTCTTCCCATTTGGCCGGCCTCCCATTACGTAACGGCGCGTCCGAAGATGGAGCACGCCATCAAAACCATCCAAGAGGAGCTGCGTGAGCGCTTGCAGCAGTTCAAGGAGGAGGGCAAGCTGCTTGAGGCCCAGCGGCTGGAGATGCGCGTGAACTACGATCTTGAGATGCTGGAGACCATGGGATTTTGCAGCGGCATCGAGAACTACTCCCGGCATTTGGATGGGCGTGAGCCCGGAGAGCCTCCGTACACGCTCATCGACTATTTCCCGGATGATTTCCTGTGCATCATCGACGAGAGCCATGTGACGGTGCCTCAGATCCGCGGCATGCACGAAGGCGACCGCAGCCGCAAGATCACCTTGACCGAGCATGGGTTCCGGCTGCCCAGCTGTTTGGATAACCGTCCGCTGCGTTTCGACGAGTTCGAGGAGCGCGTGCCGCAGTTCATCTACGTGTCGGCAACGCCCGGCGATTACGAGCTGAAGGTCAGCCAGCAGCAGGTGGAGCAGATCATCCGCCCCACGGGCTTGCTTGACCCCGAGATCATCGTGCGCGGCAGTGCAAGCCAGATCGACGACATCATCGACGAGGCGAAGGAGCGCGCCGATCGCAATGAGCGCGTGCTCATAACCACGCTTACCAAGAAGATGGCCGAGGACTTGACCGATCACCTTTTGGACCGCGGCATACGCGCCCGCTACATGCACAGCGACATCGGCACGCTTGAGCGCGTGGACATCCTGCGCGATCTGCGTTTGGGCAAGTTCGATGTGCTGGTGGGAATCAACCTGCTGCGCGAGGGCCTGGACCTGCCGGAAGTGACGTTGGTGGCCATTCTCGACGCCGACAAGGAGGGCTTCCTGCGAAACCAGCGCAGCCTGATCCAGACCATCGGCCGCGCTGCTCGTAACGCGAACGGTCAGGTAATCATGTATGCCGACAAAACCACCGACTCCATGGACCTGGCCATCTCCGAAACGCGGCGCCGTCGCAGTATCCAGATGGCCTACAACGAAGAGCACGGCATCACGCCTAAAACGGTCACGAAGGCGGTCGTGGACATCATGAGCTATGTGCATGGGGAGATGGGCGATGTGTCGTCCGAGCAGGTGAACATGCAGCTTGCCGAGCTGTCGCGCGAAGAGGTGCTGCGCGTTATCTCCAGCATGGAGGAAGACATGGCGGAGGCGTCACGCAATATGGACTTCGAAGAGGCGGCCCGCCTGCGAGATGAGGTTGTTCGTCTGCGTGCCGGCGTTGAAGGCGAAAGCGAGGCCGACGTGCTCAAGGACTTGAAGAAGAGCGCGCGCAAGGGCAGCGCCTTCGGCAATCGCAAGAACGCGGCGTACGGCAGCTCGCGCCGGTCGTAAGGCCATGCTGCCCGTCGACCGCGGGTTGATGGACATGGCGGTGGCGGCTTGCTTGCCCAGCGCAGGGCGCTGGCAGTAGTCCCCCTTGTCGCACGTGCCGCGGCGTGGAGTAGTGGTGGGGTGTCTGCTTAGTATTTAGCTTAGCTGCGGCGGTAACTTGCGCTGCGCAGGAGGGGGTTGGCGCGTTTGAAGATGCCGCATACGGTTCGTAAGGCGCCGCCATTACCTTTGGTCTATTCGGGAACGTTTTGGTTGAGGCTGCCGGTGCGATAGCCGTCGGCATCAACGGTCACATAGGCGAACCCCGCATCGTGTATGCGCTCGGTCAGGTCGGTGGATATCAGAGCGTCCATAAGCGCCGCTCGCTGGTCGGGCGCTACCTCGATGCGCGCAAGGTCCCCATGGGCGCGGCAGCGTATCTGGGGAAAGCCTGCGTCCATAAGCGCATCCTCGGCATGCTCGACGGATCGAAGCTTTTCGGCAGTGATGGCCTCGTTGTAGGGGATGCGGCTTGCAAGGCACGCGTAAGAGGGTTTGTCCCAGGTTGGAAGGCTAAGCTTGCGGGATAGGGCTCGAACGTCGGCCTTAGATAGGCCTGCCGCCAGTAACGGGCTGTCCACCTTCAGCTCGCCAAGAGCCTTAAGCCCAGGGCGGTAATCGCCTAGGTCGCTGGTGTTGGTGCCTTCGGCCACGTAGGGTATTCCTAGGCGTGCGGCCTGGTCCATGATGCGGGCGAATAATGCGCTTTTGCATAGGTAGCAGCGATCGGTCGGATTATCGGCGAAGCCGGGAATCATCAAGGCGTCGACGTCCATCACCACATGGCGGATGCCTCGCTTGGTGCAAAAATCGCTGGCTTCGCGAATCTCTCGTGCGGGTATCATCTGCGCACGGGCGGTGATGGCGACGACGTTATCGCCTAACACGTCGGCTGCAACGCTTAACAGCAGGGTGGAGTCCACGCCGCCGGAAAACGCCACGGCAACCGCTCCCAGTTTCGCCAAGTGCTCTTTCAGCGCTTCGTGCTTCTTGGAAAGCTCAGCGGGAAGCGGGGCGGGAATGTCGGTGCTCATGGAAGGCCTTTCGCGTTGCGGGTGGTTTCATTACGCACGCTAGCACATGAAGTTAGCTTCAGGTTTTGCCAAGCTGCGAGTTTTCGCGTTTAGAGCATATCGGTGAAGCGCAGATTCATGTCGACGGGGGTGGAGATGCCGGCAACGCTACCGGTGTTGCTGTACTGCCACAGCACGAAATCGAACTGCCCGGAGGGCTGCAGCGCGTTGTATTCGGCGAACCAGACGGGGCGATCGCCTAGGCTATCCAGGTTCATGCGGGCGATATCCACTTTGTTGCCATACACCATGGAGCGGTAACCTGCTTGCTCGATGCGTTGGCAGAACGCCAGCGCAGCGGCGGTGAGGGTGTCCCGGTCCACGTTGTTGCCGCGTGCGTTCACCGTCGTGTCCTTCTCGTGGTCGAAGGTTATGGGGAGGTCGAGCTTGCGGCCGTCAAGCTGGTCAAGCACGAAGTCGGCCTCCTCCTGCGCCTCCTCGGCGCTGGTGGCTTGCGAGTAAAAGTACACACCGGTTTGCAAGCCCGCTTCGGTTGCTCCGTCAAGGTTTTCGTTCAGGCGAGCGTCTGCGAACAGACCGCCTTCGGTGGTGCCGCGGTAGCCAGCTCGTACAAAGGCGAACTGGATTCCGTCGCTTGCAACCTGCTTCCAGTCGATGTCGCCTTGCATTTCGGACACGTCGATTCCCGTCTGCGATTTCTCGACCCCGTTTTCGGAGTACGAGAACCTGCCGTTTTGCTGGGAGAGCCCCGAGAAGTCGTACGGGCTGACGTAGGGTTGCTTTGTGTTGGCCGAGCGGTAGGTTTCTTCTTGCGACGAGCCGTTGAGCAGCGCCGATGTTGCGTTGCATGCCGATATGCCGACGACGATGAGCGCAAGCGCGAACGCAAGGATGACGAACGGCTTGCGGGCGCTGGTGTTACGACGTGGGCGTTGCTGAGGGCGAGTCGATCCAGGTCGCGTGGATGCGTTGCGCGTCGACGGAGAGGTGCGGGGTCGCGCGGAGCCGTTGCTCGTCGATGATGAGACGCGGGGCTTCGTGGAAGGGTTGCGCGTTGATGATGGGGTTCGGGCGGGTCGCCCGTTGCGGTTTCTGCTATTCAAAGGCGTTATGGTAGCAAACGGCGTGGGGCGCGGGGTGCCCGTCCATGGTTTGAACGTGGGGTTTTCAAATGCCGCTCATAGTGATTTCCCGCCGCTGACGCACGTTAACGGCGTTAATCCAATTGATACTAACTTACTTCTAATATGCTCGTCTCATAGTTGGTTTTCAGCCTGATGCGCACGCTCTTGTAGGTGTTTTTGCGCGTGATTTCGGGATGCTTGCGCACGTGCGCAAGCAAGCGGGTGTTCGTCTCGTTGGGGAAGCGGGGCGCGACAAGGTGAGGATGGGACGCTACGATGATGGTTTCGACAAGGGGGCGCTATGCCCTCAGGCTTATGATCGATATCGCCAAGCAGGGGGAGGCGGGCGCGCTTGTCACTATGAGACAAGCCGCGCAACGCCAGGGGCTTTCCGTCAAGTATTTGGAGCAGCTGGGTGGTGCTCTCGTGCGTGCAGGGGTACTGAAGAGCATTCGCGGCGTGAGCGGCGGATATTATCTGGCCAAGCCGGCGGATCAGATTCGTATCGGCGACGTGTTGCGCGCCACGGAAGGTTCCTGCATGCCGGTTGCATGCGTGGACGATGAGGGCAAATGCGATCTTGCGCGCGGCTGCGAGGCGCGCGGCTTCTGGCGGGGGATGGGCAATGCCATCAACGCCTATATCGACCGCATCACGCTTGCCGATGTGTTGGAGGGCAACGTGGAGGCATAGCCGATTCCAGGGGTGCAATCCATCATCGGAAACCGGTGCCGGTAAACGCGACGGGCTGCAGCTTGCAAGCTGCAGCCCGTCGCCATTGTTGGCGCTATTCCTCGTCGAGCGCGGTTTGCTTGATGCGGGCCGCCAGGTCGGCGCCGCGGTCGCCGAACAGAAGCGCGCTGTTGTGCTTGAAGAAGCGCTCGCTTCCGTGGGCGTTGATGAACGCCATGCTGTAGCGGTTCGCGGAAAGGTCGGTGATGAGCAGCAGCATCTCCTGACCTTCGCCAAACGCCTGCTCGGCGAACGCCAATGCGCGGTCAAGGGCCTGCTCGCCTTGCTCAACGCGACTCTCGAGCCCGCCGAGCATCTTGGAGAACGCTTCTTTGACCTGGTCGAACGTAAGCGATCCGGTTTGCGCTCCCAGGCGCTGCGCTTGCTGCAGCATGTCAATGGCGCGCTCGTAGGAGCGATACTTCTGTTCGGACAGAAGCCCGCTTGCGCGGTCGGTGCGCAGCAGACGACGAACTTCGGCCTCCTGTGCGCGCACCTCCTCGGTAGCATCGGTTGCGCCCGCTGCCTCAAGCTTGTCGCGCATGGCCGCCAGGCGCGGGTGCGCGAACTCCACGGCGCCTTCCTCGAGCACCGCCTCGCGCAGCACGCCCGCAAGCGCGTCGGAGAGCAGGCCCACTACCGACACGCGCTCGTCGAAGGGCGCGGCTTGGGCTCGCTCGACCACTTCGGGGCCGGCCGTGCCCGCAAGCACGCGGTCCACCTGGTAGTCGGCGCGATACTTCGTGAACAGGTCGTAGTACACGGCGAAACGCTTGGCGATCTGGGGAGCCTGCACGTACTGGCCGATGAGCACCTCGTCAACGGGCAGGTCCTGCGCCTCGTAGAGCCTGATGGCGCTCGACAGGTCATCCCAGCCGCGGGCCGTGACGAATTCCTTGCCGTCGGGCGTGGTCTCCAGGTGGTAGAAGTGGTCCTGCTCGACGTCAAGGTAGGTGATGACCGCCGGATGCACGCCGTGGCCGAGCGCATAATCGCGCCATGCCTGGAAGTCGGGCTCCACGTCGAGGCGCTTCAAGCGGTCCCACGTTGCCAGGTCGAAGTCGCGCGCCGTGCGGTTGTACTCGGGCGGGTTGCCTGCCGTCACCACGATCCAGCCCTCAGGGACCTTGTGGCGGCCGAACACCTTATACTGCAGGAACTGCAGCATGGCCGGCGTGAGCGTTTCCGATACGCAGTTGATCTCGTCAAGGAACAGGATGCCCTCGCGATGCCCCGTCTGCTCGATGGCGTCGTAAACCGCGGCGATGATCTCGCTCATGGTGTATTCGGACACGTCGTAGGTTTTCCCGCCGTACTCCTTCTGGGCGATGAATGGCAGGCCCAACGCGCTTTGGCGCGTGTGATGGGTCATGGAGTAGGAAACGAAGCCCACCTCAAGCTCTTGTGCGATCTGCTCGACGATGGCGGTTTTGCCGATGCCGGGCGCGCCCAGCAGGAAGATGGGGCGCTGGCGCTGCGGCGGCAGGGCGTAGCCGCCGAACTCGTCTTTGGCGAAATACGCCTGCATGGTGTATTTGATCTGCTGTTTCGCCTGTTGGATGTCCATGGCTGCTCCTTGCTCGATGGGGTGGTGCTAGGCCAGGTCGCCGGCCTGCTCGGTAAACGTTTCGTCGAGGACGGCCTTCATGGCCCAGGGCGGCACCGGCGCGCTTGCGTCGGCGGTTTCGGCGTCGGGGAACACGAAGGCGGTATCGAAGGACGGCTTGTGGGCAGGGTAGGTGCCTTGGCCGTCGGTGAAGTAGAGAAGGCCGCCGAGGTTTTGGAACTCGCCTCGTTCAAGCGCGTCTTCGACATAGGCGAACACGGGCCGGAAATCGGTGCCGCCCAGGCCTTTGACCTGCACGTTGTCTAGGAAATCGTCTAGTTCGTCCAAGCTGTGGATGCAGTCGACGGCCGTTACGGCGGCGTCGCATTGCACCAGATGCACGTTCATGCGGGTGAAAAAGCCCGTTTCGTTGGACAGGATGGAATACGTGCGCTCAAGGAAGCGCCTGACCAGCCCATCTTTGGTGGATGCGGAAGTGTCGATGGCTATGACGAAATCGCGGATGCGCCGCTCCTCGACGTATTCCAAAGGCTCGATCAGGGGCAGGTTGCCGTAGCACGAAAGGCCGTAACAATAATAGACGTAGTCGAACTCGTCGTCGTTGACGCGTACATGCTCGCCCATGCGCGCGAACTTGCGCAAGAAAGCGGTGAAGTCCTGCCGGCGGCGCGTGACCGAGCGCAGGTTCATGGAAAGGTTGGACCCTTCCACGCCCCAAAGCTTGATATAGGAGTCAAGCTGCACGCCCATCTCAAGCGCCGCGTTCTTCCACTGGTCACGCGAGCGATCGAGGTTGACGGTGTCGGCGAAGCGGTTGGCTTGCACGCCGCGGGCCTGCTCGGGCGCCTCCTTCTCGGTGATGTCGTCGAGCGACAGGCCGCGGTGGGCCTTGTGATTGGGCTTGGCCTTGCGCGCCTCGTCGGGCATGGGCATGTCCGTGCCGTTCTTGCCCGCCTCGCCGGCGGCGGGGGCGGGGGAGTCGGCGGCGTTTTCCTGTTTTTCGCCCGTTTGTGCCTGACGGCGGGCGGCTTCCTCGGTCGCCATGCGGTGCCAGGGTTCGTGGTCGTCGGCGACGAAGGGGGCGGCCAGTTGCGCGAGCTGCTGGTCGTCCATTCCCTTGTCGGCGAAATAGCGGTATAGCGCCTCGGCCGTGAGTTGCGGGCATTCCGCCTGAAGCTGCGCGAGCGCCGCCGTTTGACGTGCGGCGCGCGGGCTTGCCGTGGCTGGCAGCGCCAGCTGGGTGATGACCGCTTCGACGGCTATGTCGCATGCGGCATCCCAGCGCGCGGCGTCCATGTTCGGGTTGGGGAAGGGGTGCAGAAACACGTCGTGCAGCATGATGTGCAGGTACGTGCGCGCAAGCTCCTCCGGGCTTGACGCGAAGGTGCGCGCCACGTCGGCCGGGCTGTAGCGCAGGTACGTGCCATCGGTGGCGATGGTCTGCCCGGGTTGCGCCAGCAGTTTGAGATGGGCGAACGCGGCGTTCATGAAGCGCAAGCTGACCAGCAGCTTGTTGCGGGTGAGCTCAAGGGCTTGCTGGGCAAGCCGACCTGAGGCGTTATGTGCCATTGAGGGCCTCCCGTCGCTTGATTTCGTCGCTTCGCGCAGTGTAGCATGGGCGGCAAAGCGGGTAAACACAGGGCCTTGATATGGGAGGTGCTTCGATGGTAGCGGCTGAGGAGATGGTGTTCGCAACGCATGGCGCGAAAGCGCAGGAGGTGGTGGCGCGTGCCCTTGCGGCGCCGGTGAGCCTTGCGGCCGATCAGGTGCGCGAGGTGAGCCCGGGGCGCTCGCAGGCGGGCGAGGTGTGGTCGCCGCAGCTGCTGCCGTATCAATCATGGGAAGGCGGTTCCGCGCGCGCCGGGCAGGTGGACGGCGATGCCGACGGCGATCTGCTGGCGGCGGGGTCGCTTGGCATGGGCGTGGACGACGACGCCCGCGCGCGCTTGCTTGCCATGGCGGCCCGGCAAGAGGGCGTGGGCGGCTCCGCGGCCGTGGACGTGCCCGACGAGCAGGACGCGCCGGCGGTGTCGGTTCAGCGCGAGGAGGCTGGCTATGCCCTGGTCGGCTTCGATCTGCGCGCGCTTGCGCAAGCTGCCGGAGCGCAATCCGGGCTTGCCGTGGTGCTCCCCTCGTTCGTGGACGGCGTTCCCGTGGTGCGCATCGCGCCCGGCGCGTTCGCGCGTCGCCTGGTGCGCGGCGTGGGCGTCGACGTGCTGGTGGTGCCCGACACGGTGCAGCGCATCGGCGCCGGCGCCTTCTCGGCCTTGCCCGGACGTCATATCCATCTGGGGGCGGGCGTGCGCGCCGGCGGCGCCCAGGCCTGCGACCTTTCCGGCGTCACGCCGCCGCTCGAGCGCCGCACCTATTCGGTGAGCGGGGAAAACGAGCACTATCAAGCGCAGGACGGCAGCCTGCTTTCCGCTGATGGGAAGATGCTTCTGTTCTGCGCCCCGCCCTATGAGGAGTGCTATTCCCTTCCCGACGGCGTGGAGGTGGTCGGCGAGACGGCGTTCGCGCAGGGTTGCGAGCCGCCGCACGTGGTGTCGGTGCCGGCATGCTTGCAGCATGTCAGGGCCAAGCAATGGGATGCCGCGCTGTGGATGTGCCCGGTCGGGTGCGACGGCGCGCGCCGTCTGCGACGCCGAGGCGTGCGCGTGTGCGGCCCTGACGCCATCGAGGCGGACGGCTGCTGGTTCGACTGCCGCGATGGCGCGGCCCTGCTGGTGGCGGGTCCGCAGCCTCCGAAGTCCGCATCGAAGCGCTTCGCCAGTGTGGCGGCGCGTGCGCGCGCCGCGGCGGCCAGCGACGAGGGCGTCGCCGTGGATGCGAAGCAGGCGGCGGCGCGCGCCGAGGCCAACGATTGCGGCGGGCTTGTGTCGGGCGGCAGGTTGGGACCGGTCGGCCAGGGGCCGTCGGCGGCGGTGCTCGCGCAGCCCCAGGTCGTCGAAACGCTTGCTTTGCCTGCCCAGGTGCGGGGCGCGGAGTTGACGCGCATCGCCCCGAGCGCGTTGCCGTATGCGCCGAAGACCCTGATCATCCCCGCGACGGTTCGCGAAGTGGGAGACGGCAACGCGTGTCGCGGAACGAAGCGCCTGGTGCTTCCCGAGGGCCTTGAGCGCGTGGGCGCGCACAGCTTCTGCTCGCGTACGCTCGAAGGGCCCGTGGCTCTGCCGAAGACGCTTCGGTCGGTGGGCGAGGGCAGCTTCGAGTTCTCCGTGTGCCGGCTGGCGTGGTCGGGCGTGGCAGTACACGTGCCCGCCGACCAGCTGCTGAGCTGCTTCACCCTTGATGCCGAGTCCGGGTGCGACCCGTTCGACCTGCCTCGCTACGACGAGGTGCTCAGATCGGGAAAGAACGTGCCGGACCGTTTAGGGGCGCTGCTGCATCGCCTGGAGCGGCCCGTGGAACTGGATGCGCAGATGCAGGCCGCCTTTGCCGACGAAGTGCGCGCCGCGGGGCGTGAGGCGCTCGTGCGCATCGCCCGGGAGGGCAGCCTGGAGATGGTGCGTCAGCTGGCCGATCTAGGGCTTATGGAAGATAAACGCTTCGACGCGCAGATCGAGCTGCTGCGCCAGGGCAACCGAATGGATTGCGTGGCATTCCTTATGGAGCGGCGGCATCGCAGCGGCGCGCAGGTCGATGAGGGCGGCGAGCAGGACGCGTCTGCAAGCTTGAGGAGCAAGTTCGCCCTTTAGAGGGGACGGGCGTGCAAGGTTTTCGGGGTATGGGGAGGTTTCCTGCCAACTTATGTCGGATACCCCGAAAAGCCTTCGCGTGCGCGCTTGTTGCGCGGCAACGCTGGTATACTGTGCCATATAGAACAGCCGTACGTGTTGCGGCCGCATGATCCGCACGCAGAAGGAACCGCCATGATCGACGAGATGCAAGTTAAGAACCTGGCGCTGATAAAGCAGGCCTCCCTTGTCCCCGCTCAGGGCCTGACCGTGCTCACGGGTGAGACGGGCGCTGGCAAAACGGCGTTGCTGTCGGCGCTCAAGCTGCTTATGGGATCCCGCGCGGACAAGGATTCCGTGCGCGATGGCCAGGATGGCTTGGAGGTCAGCGGACGTTTCTTCGGGCTTTCCCGCGCGTCCTCTGATGGCGATGAGCCGCGCGAAGACGAAGATGAGCTGGTGGCCGTGCGCCGCGTGGGCGCCGACGGGCGCTCGCGCGTCACGCTTGACGGCCGCATGGCAAGCGTGCGGGAGCTGGCGGGTACGGTGTCGCCTTCCATCGATTTGTGCGGCCAGCACGATCAGCAGCAGCTATTGAAGCCGGCGGCGCACGTAGGGATGCTCGACGCATGGGCCGGGCAGAGCGTGGCCGAGGCGCTTCACGCGTATCAGGGGGCGTTCGCCGAGGCGTCGCGGGCGGCGGCGGAGCTTGCCCGGGTCCGCGATGCCGGAGCCGCCTCGTCGGCGAAGCTCGATGAGGCGCGCTTCGTGTTGCAGCGCATCGATGCCGTGGACCCGCGCGAGGGCGAATACGAGGAGCTTTCGGCTAAGCTTGCCCGCGCCGAGCACGCTGAAACGCTTGCGATGTCGGCATATCGCGCGCATCAGGCGCTCGGGGGCGACGAGGGCGCCATCGATTTGCTGGGCAGCGCCGCGGCGGCCCTGGACGAAGGGTCCCGCTACGACCCTGAGCTCGGCAAGCTTGCGGAATCCCTGCGCGAGGCGGGGTATGTGCTGGAGGACGTTTCGCGCACAGCCCGGGACTATCGCGATGGGGTGGAATTCGACCCTGAGGAACTGGAGCGAGGGCAAGAGCGCATGGCGGCCTTGCAGGGGCTCATGCGCACCTACGGGCCGCGCATGGCCGATGTGCTTGCGGCGCGCGACGAGGCTGCTGACCTGGTGTCGTTGGTGGATGATGCCGAGGAGCGCGAGCGTGTCGCGCAGCGAGCGGTCGATGCCGCCGAACAGGCATTGGCGGCAGCGGCGCGAACCCTCGATGATGCGCGCGGAGCGGCTGCGCCAAGGTTCTCCCAGGCGGTGTCGGCGCAGATGCAGCGGTTGGAGATGGGTGCGGCGCAACTCGTGTGCGAGCAGCGTGCGCTGCCGCGTGCCTCGTGGACCCGGTCCGGCGCGTCGGAGGTGGAGTTCATGTTCCAGCCCGGCGCCGGCATGCAAGCCCGCCCGCTTGCCCGCATAGCCTCAGGCGGCGAGGTCAGCCGCGTCATGCTGGCCATAAAGGTGGTGCTCGGGCAGGCCGATAGCGTTGATACATTGGTGTTCGACGAGGTGGATGCCGGCGTAGGCGGCTCCGTGGCCGTGGCGTTGGCCGAGGTCCTGGCAGACCTTGCCCGCAGCCATCAGGTCATCGTGGTGACGCACTTGGCCCAAGTTGCCGTGCGTGGCGATGTGCACTATGCGGTCACCAAGATAGCCGGCGACGACGGGATGCCCCAGACCTGCCTGCGGCGGTTGTCCGCCGACGAGCGGCCCGCCGAGATCGCTCGTATGCTCTCCGGCGACGCCACGGAGGCATCCCTTGCCCATGCACGCGAGATGCTCGGGGCCGCGAAGGGCGCGCAAGGGGAATAAGGAGCGGTGCGCTTGCCCTATGGAGCCTCGTCGTATCCGATCGGGGTTTTCCGGGCTGCCACATGGGAATCGTATAGCTTGAGGGCCGTCGGCTGAGCCGGCGGCCTTTTTGAGTTTGCGTGAGGGAATCGGGCTTGTGACGCGTAGGGCGGATTCTCGCCCGGGCACCGGTGCGTCCCGGGTCCGTAAAGCGGAAGGCGCGTCCGTTTCCCGGCGCTGCTCAGTCGGGCTTTTAGCGTGAAAACGCGCTGGTTTTCGGGCGTCGGCGTAAGCCGGCGTCCATTTTTATGGGCGCGATGTATGGGCGGAAGCCTTGCGTGGCCGATTGCCGCGAGTTTGTCGGGCACTTGCTTGCCCTGATTGCCCTGGAAAAGGAAAAGGTCAGACGAAAAACGTCTGACCTGCGATTTTAATGGTGGCCGGTACAGGATTTGAACCTGTGACCTTGTGCTTGTAAGGCACCTGCGCTCCCGCTGCGCCAACCGGCCGGCTGATATTCCCGAATGGGTGACGCTTATTGTCGCATAAGAAACCCGCTTTCGCAAATACTGCACAACCCGTCGATGCCGCTGGGCTTGCACGGGCTTGTTTGAACTTTCCTTTCAGGCTGGCGTGTTTTTGCATCGGGGCATTCCGCTGGGCCATACGGCTTGCATTGCTTCGCGGGTTCGCGAATGCGCGAGGGGCTGTCTGCCGCAGGCCGTTCGCGGTGCGGGGTCGTGAACATCGAGGTCGAGGGGTTATCTGCTACAAGGCTTTTCACGCTGCGGACTCGGCTGTTACCGGGGCCGCCTGCTTCTGCAAGCGTTTGGGGGACGGTCGAACGGATTCCGCATGACCTCGGATTGGACGGCCCTGCAAGGTTCTGACGACAAGAGGCGGCGTTATCGGCAAGGGTTTCGCAAGATGGCGTTCCCATACTGGATGCTGTGAAGCGAAGGAGGTGCGCATGAGACGGAACAAGACCGCTGCGGCGGGTGCGATATGCGGCGTGCTGTGCGCGTTGTGCGTGCTCGGATATACCCAGTCGGTGCGCGGCGAGGCGGAGCGCGCCCGGGCCGACGCCTTGGCCCGTTACGGCGGCGATCAGGTTGAGGTTTGCGTGGCGAAGCGCGACATAGCCGCAGGTGAAACAGTAGATTCAGGGGCTATTGAGACGCGTTTGTGGGTTGCCGACCTCTTGCCGCCCGAAGCGGTGCGGCAAACATCGGAGGTTGTGGGGTCGAAAGCGTCTTCCACGGTGCTTTCCGGGGAGGTCCTTTCCGCAAGAAGGTTCGGCGCGGCATCGGCGGCCATAGACGTGCCCGATGGCAAGGTTGCGATCAGCGTGCCGGCCAAGGATGTGCAGGCGGTGGGCGGCGCAGTGTCGGCGGGCTCATCGGTGGACGTGTATGCCACGGGAAGCGCGGCCACCCAAGCGTTGGCGCGGGGCGTGAGCGTGCTGGCCACCAGCGCTGGAACGGACGATCGGCAGGCATCGGGGTCGGCCTCGAAGGTGACGTGGGTGACGCTCGCCGTCGACCCGAACCAGGTGGAGGAGCTTGTGTCGGCGGCTCAGAAAACCGAGCTGTATCTGACCTTGCCCGGCGCGGATGCGAGGTGAGAGCGGTTTTAAAGCAAACGGAAGGAGAAGGGATGTCCATGCCGTTGGTGGCGCTGTGCGCCGATGAGGAGTGCTTCCGGCATCCGGAGCTGTTGGGTCTTGAGGGGGAGAACCTGCTTGCGCAGCAGTGGCTCATGCCGTTCACGTCCGCCGAAGCGGCACGTATGGCGTTGCGCGATGCGGCGAGCGTGCAGGAGGTGTGGGTGGTCTCCTGCGCGGATGTGGCGCCCATCAACCTTGCGGCGGCGTTGAAGCGCGATCGCGCCGATAGGCGCGTGTGCATGCTGACGGCGCAGGAATCGGGGTCGCTTCGGTCCAGGACGACCGCGGCGGGCGTGGATGCGTCGTTGACCAGGCAGGCCTTCGTCGAGCGGTATGCGCAGTGCAAGCAGGCGGCCATGCGGGCGATCGAGCTGCAGGCGGGGATCGGCCCTGGGGCCGGCTGCGCGCCTGCGGGGGAGGCGGCCGTGTCGCAACAGGCGGCGTTCGGCGACGCGCCTTCGGCCGCTTCCCCGTATGGAACGGTCGCGATGCCTGCGGCCGGCTTTCCGGGTGCGCTTGGGGGCGCGGCGGCACCCGCGGCGGCGATGGCTCCGTCTGCGGGGGTCCAGCTGGGAGGATCGTATACGCCGGCGAGCGCCCAGACGGGCCTTGCCGCCCCGTCGGCGACGAAGGCCATCGCCGCAACCGCTTCCCCCTATGGGACTGCATCGGGGCTGGGGGCTTCCGGAAGCTCCTCGGCTTCGGCGGCGAACCTGCAGCACCCTACGGCGAAGGGCTTTTTGCTGCCGGTGGTGAGCGGCAGCGGGGGCGCGGGCAAAAGCGCGGTCGCGTTGCTTGCGGCGCATGCGGCCCAGGGGCTGGGCCTGCGTACGCTGCTGCTCGATTTCGACCTGCAGTTCGGCGACATGGCGCAGCTCATGGGCGTGAAAAAGCCCCTGCGCATCGACGAGGTGCTTGCCCGGCCCGAGCGCCTGGCCCAGCTTTCCTGCGAGGGGAAGGCTCCTGCGCTGCTGGCCGCTCCGGAGCATGTGGATGCCGCCGAGGCGGTGGTGGCGCAGGCGCCGGCGCTTCTGGATGCCGTGCGAGAGCGCTTCGACGTGATCGTGGCGAACACGGGCGGCGCGTGGGCCGAGCAGCATGCGGTGCTGTTGGAGCGCAGCTCGAAGGCGCTGTTCTTGGTCGATCAGCGAGCCACCTCGGTGCATGCGGCGCAGCGTGCTCTCGACCTGTGCGCTCGTTGCGGCATAGCCGTCAACCCGTTCCTGTTCACGTTGAACGGCTGCGGCAAGGGGGCGCCGCTGTCGTCCATGGACGTGTCGTGCGCGTTGAAGGGGGCTCATGTGCATGAGCTGCCCGACGGCGGCGCCGATGTGGAGGAGCTTCTGGCGGCGGGGCTGGTGGGCGACCTGATCGATTCGCGTAACGACCTATTTCAGGGCATCGAGGAGCTTATGGCTGAAATGTTGCCCGGCGTATCGGCTACGGCGGGGTCTTCCCGTGAGGGGTCGGGCATGCCCTTCCTGCGCGGAAAGCGCTCGCGCAAGCGCAAGAAGGCCTGATCATGACGCTGGCCGAGCGTGCGCAGGCGTTAGGCGCGGGCAGCGGCGAAGCCCATGTGCCCACAGCGACGCTTGCGCGCCTGAAGGAGGATGTGCGCCTGTTCGTGTCGGTGGACGACATAGCGGCGTTGATGGCCTTCGAGCCGGCGCGGGCGCGAAGCGAGCTTTTAGGGGCGTGCCGTCAGGCGTTCGCGCTGCCCGTATGGCAGGGGGCAGATGCCTTGCGCCGATCGAGGCTGTCCGAGCAGCTGATCGACGAGGTGTTCGGCTTCGGCCCTTTGCAGCCGTTGCTGGCCGATCCGACCATCACCGAGATCATGGTGAACGGCCCCGGCGACGTGTTCTTCGAGCGGCAAGGGCGCCTTGTGCGCAGCGACCGGGCGTTTTCGAGCCAAGCCCAGCTTCGGGCGCTTATCGATCGCGTGCTCGGGCCGCTCGGCAGGCGCGTGGACGAGTCGTCGCCTATGGTGAACGCCCGCATGCCCGAAGGCCATCGCGTGCACGTGGTCATCCCGCCGCTCGCGCCCGACGGGCCCATCGTCACCATCCGTAAGTTCACCCAGCGCGTGATAACGCTGCAGGAGATGGAGCGTTTCGGCTCGATCGACGGGCATTTGCGGCGCTTTCTGGAATGGGCGGTGCTTGCGCGCAAGAACGTGGTGGTGGCGGGCGGTACGGGCAGCGGCAAGACCACGTTGCTCAATGCGTTGTCATGCTGTATTCCCGCAGGTGAGCGCATCGTGACCATCGAGGATACGGCCGAGCTGCGCTTTCTCGAGCATCCCCACGTGGTGCGCCTGGAGGCGCGCCCGCGCAATGCCGAGGGGGCGGGCGAGGTGACCATCCGCGAGCTGGTGATCAACGCGTTGCGCATGCGCCCTGACCGCATCGTGGTAGGCGAGTGCCGCGGCGCGGAGGCGGTTGACATGCTCACCGCCATGAACACCGGGCACGACGGGTCGCTCACCACGCTGCATGCCAACTCCCCGCGCGACGTGCTTTCCCGCGTGGTGACCATGGTCCGCTACGGCGTCGATCTGCCCGTGGACGTGATCGAGGCGAATGCGGCAAGCGCGTTCGATGTGGTGGTGCAGACGTCGCGGGCGCTCAGCGGCAGGCGGTGCGTGACCCATGTGTCGGAGCTTGTGTACGACCAAAGGGCGCGGGCCTGCAGTGTGAGGACGTTGTTCGAGCGGCGTTCTCCCGAAGAAGCGGGGTCGTGGCAGGCCCTGCCCGATTGGGTGGACGACCTGCCCGAAACCATCGGGCTTGATGGGGAGGAGGTATTGGAATGGAAGCATCTGGCGTGTTCGGGACGGTAGCAGCCATAGCCGCATTTGCCGGTGGTGCGCTTTGCGCGCAGGCCGTGCTGCGGCGCACCAGGCGTCGGAGAGCTGGCGAAGGCGGGATCGGGCGGCATCTTGCGCGCAACGGCGTGCGCTGCGCCGACGGAGCTGCGCGTCGCCTGCTTTCCGTGCCCAAGGTAGCCGCTCTTGCGGGCGATGCCCAGGCGGCGTTGCAGGGCCGTGGGGTGGTTTGCACGCCGCGGAGCCTGTGCTCGCTTGCCGTTGCGGCGGCAGCGGCGCTGGCGGCTTGCGTGGGGCTGGTATCCGCCTCGCCGTTCGCCGGCGTCGCTGTGGCGGTTCTGGCTTGCGCCGTGGCGGTGGCGCGCGTCCACGGGTGGCGCGACCGCCAGGAGGAGGCGTTGCGCGAGGCGGTGCCCGATGCGCTTCATGCCATGGGTTCGTGCTTTCAGGCGGGCTTTTCGCTGCTGCAGACGTTTCAGCAGCTGGCGGGCGAGATAAAGGGACCGCTGGGGAAGAGGTTCGCGGCTTGCGCTCATCTACTCGAGACGGGCCATGGCTCGAGCGAGGCCTTAAGGGTGCTGCGCGCGGGCGGGAAAAGGTCGGAGCTTGCCTTTGTGGCGGTGGCGCTCGACGTGCAGCACCAAGCGGGCGGCAGCATGCGCCCCGTGCTCGAGGCGGCGCGCGAGACGGTCGAAGGGGAGCTGGCCCTGCGCCGTGCGTTGCGGGTGCAGACGGCCCAGGCGCGGCTGTCGGCGCGCGTGGTCACGGTGATGCCGTTCGCTTTGGTCGCCGTGTTCTCGCTGGTGAGCAAAGGGTTTTTGGACCCGTTCCTGCAAAGCCCGCTGGGGTTGGGCCTGTTGGGTTTGGCGTGCACGATGGAGGTTGCGGGCGTGCTCGCGGTGCGCCGCATGTTGAATGTGGAGGTGTCGTGATGGTGTATGCGACGGCGCTGCCTGCGATCGCGGCCGTTCTAGGCGCGGCGTCGGGTGCGTGCATGGGTTGGACGGGTGCGCAATCGATTCGCCGAGTCCGCGCGGCAAGAGCCCGCGCGCCTGATGACGGGCGGGCGAAAGGCGGTGCGCAGGCGAGCGCATGCCTTTCGTATCTGGAGGGTTTGAGCAGGCGATTGGCGTTGCGGGCCACTCGCCCGGTGCTGCCCGTCGGCGCATTGCGCGGTGCGCATGCGCGCTTCCAGGAGCAGGTGGGCAAGGCCGGTCTTGGCGGGACGGTGTCGGCCCAAGCGTGTTGCGAGGGAGCGGTGCGCCTTGCTGCGGCGGGTGCGGCGGCAGGAGCGTTGTTGGGCTGCGCGGCATCGAATGAGCTTGCGGTAGTTGGTTGCGTGGCGGGCGGTATCGCAGGCGCGACCGCGCCGGGACGTGCGGTGCGCGGGGCCCGGCGTCAGCGCGCTCAGGCGCTGGAGCGCAGCATGTCGGAGATGTTGGAAGTGGTGGCGCTCGGCGTGCGCAGCGGGCTTTCGTTCGATCGCAGCCTGCAGCTGTACACGGGGCATTTCGATGATGGGCTGGCAAGCGAGTGCGCCGCGGCGCAAAGGTCGTGGGAAGCGGGGCTTGCGACCCGTCAAGACGCTTTGCGCGCTTTGGCGCAAGGGTACGATAACCCGCTGTTCTCGCGCACGGTGTCGGCCATCATTCGCTCGCTGCGGTTCGGCACCTCGCTTGGCGAGGTTCTGGAGCAGTCGGCGGAACAGGCGCGTGCGGCGCGAAAGGCGCAGGTGGAGGAGCGGGTCGCCAAGGCGCCTGTGAAGATGATGATCCCCACAGGGACGCTGATCCTTCCCGCCATGCTGCTCTTGGTGCTTGGGCCCGTGTTGTTGGAGCTTATGGAAGGGATATAGGCATGATTCGAGCGGTTATGGATGCATATCGGCGAGCGCTGGCGAAGGCCGCGTGCAAGGTGGCCCGCCTTCGGCACGGCGAGGACGGGCAGGGAACGACCGAATACGCGATCTTGGTCGGCGTGCTGGTGGTGATAGCCATCATCGCGATAACGGTTTTCCGGCCGAAGCTGCAGGAGCTGTGGGATGCGATCGCCGACGGCATCAACAGCCTGTAGGCGGATCGCGGCGCGCGATTGCGCGGGTCAGGCGACGGTCGAGTTTGCGCTGGTTACCGTGGCGTTTCTGTCGGTCGTGCTTGGGATGGGCGCGCTTTGGCGCAGCGTTTCGGCGGGCACGTTCGTGGAGCATGCGCTGTCGTGCGCCTCCCATTGCGTGACGGGCTCGCTGCCTGGGGCGCTGGCGGACGTGGCGTTGTACTAGCTTTCGGATTCGCAAGGAGGTGAGGGATTGGGCGTTTTGCGCGCAGGCGAGCGCGGGCAGGCGACCGTGGAGGCTGCGTTCCTCATCCCGGTCCTGTTCACGGTGTTGTTGCTGTCCGTGCAGCCCGGCATGGTCCTGTACGACCGGATGGTCATGCAGGCGGCGGCAAGCGATGCGTGCAGGCTTGCCGCCGTCAAGACCGATGCCGTAGGTGATTCGTCGCAGGCCGTGGAGGCGTTCGTCCTCCATAGGCTGGGCGCCATCCCGCCCGTCCCCTGCTTTCACGTGCACGAGGGAGGTTGCAGCTGGGAGGTGTCCGTGCAAGGGGACGAGCGTTCCGAGAAGGTGAGCGTGGAGGTTGTCGGCAAGGTCAAGCCGCTGCCGTTTTTGGGCGCGGGCGCCGTGCTGCTCGGTATGACGGACGGCGATGGGCTGTTGACGGTGAAGGCCCGTTGCGAGCGGGCGACGCAGCCCGAGTGGGTTGCGGGCAGCCCGCAGGGGCTTGACCCTGAGGCTTGGATAGGAGCTTGGCTATGAGCGTGCCGCGCAGAATGGCGCAGGCGTTTTCCCTGCGGGATGAGGATGGGATGACCACGGTCGGCATGGTGGTGTCGCTTCTGCTGGCGCTGTCCATGATTTTCTCGTCGGCCCAGGTGTACCGGATCCAATCCGTGTCATCGCGCGTGCAGTCGGTGGCCGATGCCGGTGCGCTTGCGGCGGGCAACGTGGTGGCGGAGTTCATGGTGGCGGTGCGCGTGTGCGATTCCGTGGTGCTGTCCCTGTCCTTGACCAGCCTGACGTCCACGGGTTTGGGGATCGTCGCATGCTGCGTTCCCGGCGGGCAGGGCGTGGGCGCCAAGCTGCTTGAGGCGGGCGCGCGCGTGGCAGATGCCCGCGACTCGTTCTCCAAAACCGCCTCCGAGGGCTTGACGCGAGTTCAGAAGGCCCTTCCGTTTTTGACGGCTGCCAGCGCGGCATCGGTTGCGCAGGGAAACGGGTCGAACGGGTCCGACTACACGGCGCTTGCCCTGCTGGTCCCCGATTCTGCCGAGGATATCCGGGTGCCGCAGGAGGACGCGCGCGCCAAGCAGGCTCGAGAAGATGCGATCGGCCAGGCTGAGGAGGTCAAGGAGCTGGCGCGGCGGGCCGAGGAGGCGGCCTTGCGGGCCCAAGACGCCAAGCAGCGAGCTTTCGATCACGACTGCGGTGCCCGTCCCGGTTGGTGCATGGCCGAGCGCGCCGAAACCCTGGCGCATATGACGGGCGCGCAAAATCCGGTGTACTCGAGCGTGGACGCCTGGTCGTTTTCCGTGGCGCTTCGCAGGGCGCAGGCGTATTACCCGGCGCGCTTGGCGGCGGAGCGGCCCGATGACGGCAGCGTTCAGGCCCACGCCCAATCGGCGCTGCGCAAGCGCTTTTACGCCTATGCCGCGAAGGAGGTGGCGCGTGGATACGTTCGGGAGGGCGATTCGTTCGAGGCCTTGTTCCCTCATCTTCCCGCCAACACCGCGCAGATGCGGGAGACCGAGCTGTTCGCGCAGGCGGTGTACCCGGTCAGCGTGACGGACGCCTCCCCGATCTTGCACGCGTGGGACGGTTGCCCGAAGGCGGCGGGGTCCACGTCGCGGGCCTCCCTTCGCGATATGGAAGTGGGCGCATGGGAGACGTGCTCGGAATGCGGCTTCACGGCGGCAAGCCTGGGCAAGGTGGCGGCAGCCTCCACGTCGATAGGAAACGGCTTCGAGCATCACTACGAGCAGGTGGCGCTTGCCGCCGAGGAGTACGAAAAGGCCCTCGAGGAGGGCGCCCCGGCGAAGCGGGAGGCGAAAAGCCGCGTGACCAAGCTGCTCGACCAGCTGCGTGATGCGTGTTCGAGCGTGGGGGCGTTCCGCATCGATGCGGACCCGCCTGGGGGCAAGGGGGTGGTCTGCCTTGCGGTGAATACGGGCCCCGATGCCCCCGACAAGGGGTTTGAATCCGCGTTCGTGCAGGCCAGCGGCCAGCTGGGGTGCCGTGTGGCGATATCGGCGGCGACGCTGGTGACCGATCCGTCCGGCGAAGGGCGAAGCGTCATCGCCTCTTTGACCGACGGCCTGGCATCGGATTCGGCGCTTGCGGGCGTGTTGGGCGCTTCAGCGGGCGTTTGGTCGGGGGCGCTGAGCGCCTATGCCGATGGGCAGTCGGCGTTGGATGCGGCTGTGCGCGAGGGTTTGGGGGGCTTGCCCCTGGTAAGCGCCTCCGGATTGGGGGATTGGGCCGCCGATGCGCTTTCGGATGCGTTTCGCACCGTAGGGCTTCAGCCGGCGAACCTGGATGCGCTGCGCCCGGCGACGGTGAACACGGCGCATGTCGCGCAGGTCGGCGATAGTGCGTTTTGCGCTCGCTTGCTCGAGGTGAAGCGGCAGGCGGTCGAGCATCCGCTCATGTCCAACGACGTGTTCTCGTCGGTGGTGGGCGCTGTTCGCAGGGACGTGCTGCAGCGCTTCGACGCCTGGGGTGATTCGGTGGAAGTGGCGACCATCAGCATAGGCGGCGCCCAGGTGCCCGTAACGGTGGCGCTGCCCCCGGCGGTGAAAGGATTTGCTTCGGATGCCATCGGGGCTGCGGCCGACAAGCTTCTGTCCGTGTATGCGAGCGTGACGGGATCGAGGCAATGGGATTGATGGTCGATCGGATATGCGCTGTCGGCAGGTCGTCGGGGCAGATGACGGTGGAGTTCGTGGCAGCGCTGCCCGTGCTTTTGGCGGTGGCGGCCATCTCGGTCAACGCCCTGGCGTTTTTCGGCTGGTGCGCGGCGTTCGATGACGATTTCCGCGATTCGGTCCGGGTCTATGCCGCTTCGCCGGCGTACGGGCAGGGCGTGGGCGATACCTGCGCGCTCATCGAGCGGGCTCTCGATGAACGGTTGGACGCGGAAAACGTCTCGGTAAGCGTTTCGGCGCATGGCGTCTCAGCGGGGCATATATCGTTTTCGGCCACGCTCGAGTACATGCCCACGTTGTTCGGTCTGGGGTTGAAGTCGGAGGTGATGGGAGTGGCGCTGCCGAAGCTGTCGCATACCGAGGAGCTGGTGGTGGATTGCTATAAGCCCGGGGTGCTGTTGTGAGCGGGCGCCGTGAGCCTCCGACGTGCGACGTCGATCGGACGGCAAGACAGCCGGCGCGCGCAGGGCGTGGCGGCCGTGCGCGAGCGCGTTTCGTCCATGCGGCGCTCATCGTGGCCGCGGGAATCGTGCTGCTTGCCGTCGTCGATGCTGCTCATGCCCAGGTGGCGTGGCGAGCGGCGTCCGAGTCGGCTTCCCTTGCCGGCTTCGATGCGGTCATGGGGAGGGTCGATGACGGCTTTTTCTGCTCGCCCTCGGACGTCCCCGAGGCGTTCAGGGACGAGCTGCTTCCGGTGGCGGGCAAGCGCGGGCTGCGCTGCGATGTCGGGTTGCACCTGGTGGGATTCGAGCATGCGGGCAGCGCTCCCGATGCGCTGCGGGAGGTGCAGGATGCGCTTGAGCGCGGCGGATGGAGGACGACGGCGGCAGGCCAGGGCTTATGCGCGACGTTCTCGAAAGACTGCGGCGCTTGTCGTTGGGCGTTTGTGCAGTGTGTGCAGATGCCGCAGGGGACGAGCGTGGTCGTGCAGTGGTCCGAATGCGAGAAGGAGGTGCGTTAGTGAAGGGAAGGGATGCGCCGATGAGGTTAGCGGTCGGCTTCGGGGCGCGCGTGCGCGGCTTGCTGGGGGCGAAGCGCTCGAAGGGCGTCGTCATGCTGGCGCCGTGCAACGACGTTCACACCTTCGGCATGGCCGAGCTGATCGACATCGCATTCCTGGACGAGCAAGGGCGGGTGCTGGAGTCGTATCGGGCCGTCGGGCCGCGCAGACGTATCAGATGCCGTAAAGCGGTGGCCGTTTTAGAGCGATTCTCCGTGAACGACCCGCCCTGGTTTTCAGCGGGGGAGCATGTGGAGATGACGAGAAAGGATGGTGCAGGGAAATGAGGGTATGCCCGGTTTGCCACGCAAGGGCGTTCGACGATGCCGAGGTCTGCTACGGCTGTATGCATCGGTTTAGCGGCAAAGAGCCGGCGGCTGCGTCGATGTCAGGCAACGCGCATAAGGAAGGGGCCGTCGGGCCGCTACCCCAGGAGACGCAGATGCGCGCCCAGGCGCCGAGTCCTGGCGCGAACGCGGCTTCTTGGGCCGATGCGAGGCAGGCGGCTTCGGTGAAGGGGCGCTCAGCGGAGCAGCCGCAGCAGCCGCTGCCCGATGATGGCGTTTCCGGAATCGAGCAGCGCCTGGATGGAGAACCTTGCGGGAGCGCTCCCGTCATCGCCAGGAACGTGAGAGTTTCCGCCGGCGGTGCCGACATCGTGGTGCGCATCGAGTTGGTAGGGGCTGCGGAAGCGAATGCGGCTGCGGAGGACGATGCGGCTCGTCGGGCGGCTCAGGCCACCGCTTGCCAGCTGTTACGCCGAGGTAGGCCGATACGGGGATCGGTCGGCGCCCGCCCGGCCGATGTGCAGCGAGGAGCATCGGCCGGGCAAGGGGCTGAGCAGGCAAGATCGACCCATCCGCGTCATGCTGCCGAATTGCAGGCGGTCAGCGCATGACGGGGTATGCGCTGACCGTGTTGACCTTATGCGCGGCAGTCGGGGCGGTAGCGGGGGCGTTCGCGATCCCTCGAATCGCCGACATGCTGCTGAGCAGGGCATATTGGCGCTCTTATACCTGGTGGTATCGCTGTTTGGATGATTTTGCGCATTATCGCGACGCCTGTCCTGGCCGGCTTCCCCGTCAAAACGAGAAGGGGACGGCCGGCGCTGTGGGCATCTGGCTTGCGGATTGCCGCTCCCAGGCTTTGAAGGGGGTGCTCACGCACGAGCGCGCCGAAGCGCTTCGGGAGGCAGGCATCGATGTCGGAAAGGGCGCCTCAACGCGAAGCGAGGTCCAGCAGCAACGGCGCTGTTCGTTCTCCCCGCGGCCGTGGCAGCGAGCGGTGCTCGCCGCCGCCATGGCGTTGTGGTTCGCGGCTCAGCCGCTGTTCGGCGTCCCGTGGCACCAAGGCGCTTTGCTTTGCGTGTGCGGCGTGGCCATGGCGTCGGGGGTGGTGTGCGACCTGCGGGCAAGGACGATCCCGCTTGAGTGCTGTGCGACGCTGCTGGTCGCAGGGGGCGCTTATCAGCTTCTTCGCCATGGGTCCATCGGCATCGCGGAAGGCGCCGTTGCCGCGGCAGCGGTTCTGGCGGTGTGCTGGACGGCGAACCGCATTGCGCGAAAAAGCGGCGGATCGGTGGGCTTCGGCGATATCCGTTGCATGACGGCACTGGCCTTCGCGTGCGGTCCCGCGACGCTTCTGGGCGCGGCGGCTTGCTATGTATCGGCGTGCGCGTTCTCGCTTGCCGGGATGTTGGCACATCGGCTTGGCCGTCGTGACGGCATCCCCATGGCGCCGTTTTTGTCCATATGGCTGGCGGTGGGGACGACGGTGCTCGGATGAGGGTTGCACTTGGAAAGGAGGTGGTGCCTTTGGGCTGGTTCGGTGTCGGTTCGATTCGATGACAAGGAAAAGGCAGCGAATGGGAAGGTTTGGATATGGGTATGAACGTGAACACGAAAAGCATCGGCTTGAAGGGCTTTGCGGACAAGGCGCGCGCCCTGGCGTATCGCGGCGAGGAGGATGGCGGATCGGAAATTGTGCAGGTGGTCATCGCGCTCGGCTTCGCCGTGGGCTTGGGAGCGGCACTCATGATCTTGCAGACGCAGGTCAACACAGCGATCACGTCTGCCGGCAACTCAGTCACGAGCATGTTCAAGAGCGTGACCAGCGGCGCGGTGGGAAGCAGGTAGCCGTGCTTTCGCGCCCGGCCGGCGGCTGGGCGCGGGTCGATGGGGCGAGCGCTGTCACGTTCGTGATGGCGCTGCCCTTGCTGATGGGCCTGCTGTGCGCCGTCACGGATATCGGGAGGGCGGCGTATCTGGGTATGGAGGCGGATGTCGCGGCTCAGGCCGCCTGCCGCTATGCGGCCCAGCGCGTCGCGCAAGAGAACAAGGGCCCGGATGGGGCGTCGGCTCTTTCGGCGGCGCTTGAGCAGGCCCCCGGGCTTGCGGGCGAAGGCGTTTCCTGCTCGATCGAGGTCGACTGCTCGCCCGTGCGGACGAAAGAAGTCGAGCGCAAGACGTTCGATCCGCAGGCTGATCGTTTCGAGGGGCAGTTGGTCGGGTTTGCTTGCCGGCAGGTGAACGTCGAGGTGTGCGTGAGCGCCCGATGCTTGACGCCCGTCGGCGAAGCGGTGCTCTCCGCGGCGGGCGCGGTCGGCGGGCTGCAGCTGTCATCGGCGGCGAGCAGGACGGTTTCGGTGGATGCGGATACGGAGGTGGGGCATGGTCGTCGATGAACGGGGGAGCGAGAGCGTGCAGTTCTCCTTCGCCGCGGTGCTGCTCATCGTCGTGGCATTCGGCATCATGCAGGCGGCCATGATGAACGCGGCCGCCATCATGCTGTCCTCCGAGCTTACCCAGGCGTGCATGCGCATCGACGTGTCAGGCCTGAGGACGGCATCGGATAAGGAGTCGTTCGTCGCCGAGCAGATTCTCGATGAGTCCGCGCAGCTGCGCCGTAGCGATTTGACGGTGTCGGGGGTGCGGGTGGAATCGAACGCGCGCGAGGATGCGTTTTCCGCAAGCGGCGTCTCAAGCCGCACGGCCCTCACCTCCGTTTCCTACGACGTGTCCTATAAGGCGCCGATCTCGCTGTCCGGGCTTCGCGATGGCGGAAGGCTGTCGCGTCACGTCGCGTGCGCGGTGATCGACGAGCGGGTGACGGAGGTGAGCCTTGGATGAGCCGATATCGAGGGGAGAAGGGGAACGTGGCACCGCTTGCCGTGGCGTTGTGCCTGGTGTTGGTGATGGCGCTCGGCTTTTTGGCGGATTGCGCCGTGCTCTACGGCGCAAAGGCCCGCCAGGAGCAGGCCCTAGATGCCGCCAGGTCGGCGTGCATGGATGCCGGTCAAGCTGCTTCCGCGAAATACGGCGATGATGCAGGCGCCGTCCTTGCCGATCTGATCGTGGATCAAGTCAGGGCGCAAGGGGTGGAAGGGGCGGTAAGCGTGTGGTTCTACGAGGCGCCCGCTCGGGCAGTCGCCGAAAGCGAGCGGATTTGGGTGGTGGGCATGCAGGTGGAAGAGTCGAAAGCCCTTCCGTTTGCCGTAAGCTCCGCCCCCGATGCAAAGGTGGCTTCGAGCCGGGTGTTCAGCGCGCGCCCGTATGCGGCGCAGCAAGTTTGGCGACCTGATGTCCGCATATGCGGCGTGCATCGTTTCGGCGATGGTTGCGGCGCAGGCCAGGGGCGGTTCTCGGCGATAAGCGCGCTTGAGGGGTTCCCTCGGGAGATAGCCGAGGAGGCTCAAGCCCGTTTAGGTGGATAGCGAAAGGGGGACGACCATGTCGGTCGGAAGGAATACGGGGCGCGTCTCGCGGCAGACGCTGTCGGGGCGGTTGCGCTCCGGCGGGCGTTCGGGGGCGGCGTATGGAAGGACGGCCGGGCAGCAGGACGAGGGCGAGCAGCGTCCGATCGACGATGTCGTCCGCTCGATGGATTCCGCAGCTGCGCGTTTCAAACAGATGTCGGCGGTGACCGCGGCGGCGGTGGCCGTTGCGGTCGTGGCGGTGGGGTACGGGTTATGGCAGGCCGGGGTGTCCCATGCGGCGGTCGATCAAGCGACGAAGGGCGCTCGCAGCGTGGTCGTCACCACGCGTGACGTCGCCGCCGGCGATCAGCTCGGCGCGGATGCGGTGCAGCTTGTGGAGGTTCCCCAGGCCTTCCGTCAAGACGACGCGCTCGGCGCCGACGCCCTTGATGGCGCGGGTGGCGTGGCAGGCGCCCGGGCATTGGTGTCCATCCCCGCGAACACGCAGCTATCGCCTCAGATGATCGCCGGAAGCGCGGCGGATGGCAGATTGGCCGCGCAACTTGCCGCGGGTATGGAGGCGGTGTCCCTGTCGGTCAACGACGAGACGGGCGTGGCCGGGCAGGTTCAGCCGTTCGACGAGGTTCGCGTGGTGTGCGTCACCGAGGCGGCCGGCGGCGCGGTCAGCTTGGACGAGCTTTGCGCTTCGGCGCGGGTGATGTCGGTGGGCGGCGATGGCGCTGGCGAGGGCGCGGCGTATAGCGCCATCACGTTGGAGTTGACACCGGAGCAGGCGGACGCCGTCCGCCGCGCGCAGGCGTCGGGCACTATCAGCGTCCAGCTCGTTGCGGGTGGCATGTTGTCGGGAGGTATGGTCGAGCATGATGGATAGGGTGACCGAGCTTGCCCTGAAGCGGGCGGTTCGCGAAGGCCTTGCGACCAGGTTGCAGGGTGATTTCGATCCCGTGGAGGTGGAATCGGCCATCCAGTCGCTTGTGCAAGAGGCCGTGCGGGCGTGGAACCTGGGCCTTGCAGAGCCCGATGTCGCCCGTTTGTGCCGTTCGGTCGGCGACGATTTTCTTCGCTACGGCCCTTTGCAAGGGCTGTTGGAGGACCCTGGGATCACCGAGATCATCGTCAACGGCGGTGGCGTGGCGATGGATGCCGGAGTTGCAAGGTTTTTGGAGCCGCATGTGTTCGTGGAGCGCGCGGGACGATTGGAACCGTGCCCGTACGTTCGGTTCGACGACGCCGACCATCTCCGTCGCATCATCGACAAGATCGCCGAGCAGGCGGGTATGCGCTGCGATGAGGCGCATGCCATGGGCTGCGCCATGCTGCCGGGCGGCAAGGCGCGAGCAACCTACATCGTGCCTCCGCTTGCCCCGGACGGCCCCGCGCTCAACCTTCGCCTGTTCGGCGATGACGTCATGAGCATCGAGGATCTGACGGCGCGAGGCGCTCTCAGCCCTGTGATGGCGGAGTTTTTAGGTTCGGCGGTGCGCGCTCGGTGCCCTGTGATCATATCCGGAGGCACCGGCTCGGGAAAGACGACCATGCTCGGCGCGCTTTCCGGGTTCATTCCCGACGATGAGCGCGTTTTAACCATCGAGGATACGCCTGAGCTGCGGTTGCGTGCCGCGCACGTCGAGCGGATGCAGACGCGCGAGGCAAACACCGAAGGCGAAGGGGCCGTTGGCATGCGCGAGCTGGTGGCGCTCTCGTTGCGCCGGCGCCCCGATCGCATCATCGTGGGCGAATGTCGCGGGGCGGAGGCTTACGAGATGCTGCAGGCGATGCAAATCTAGCACTGGTATTCGATAGGAAAAGGAGAGTGGCATCAGGTAATCTGAATGCCTTTTGATCTGGAAAAACGCTTTCTCGCTGTTTTCCATCGATTCCTTCCTGAAAAGTCGGTTACGGAAAGAAATGTGGATTATTCCCGTTGGCTTCCCGTTCGGCGACCCGAGCCTTCCGTTTGATGAAAGGAGGGAGCGGGAGGCCGTTCCGAATAAAAAAAGAGGTCGTCAGTTGGCGCTGGCGACCCCTCAAGGGCTGCACTAAGCGCCCCAATCACGTTGCTTAGTATAGCCCAAATCGCAGCGGTTTCGCTACCTCTGCGATTTATTCGGGTTCCCGCGCATAGCTATGCGCAGTTTCTTTGCATTTCTATCTATGCCTGCCCCGCCTTAATGCGGCCTGGATTTTGACCCAATCAGGCCGCGGGAGCTCACGACCGCGGGGAAGAAGTGCTGGTTTGTGCCTGAACCAAAGTAGGAGCCGATGAATCAGGTATCGTGCGCAAGCACGAGCGCAGTTGCGAGCGCGCCCGACCCCGGGACGCAGCTCCCTTCTGGGCCTGGAAAACGGGGAACCGCTAGTTTCAGGCCTGGTTGGGAGAACCCGACCGGGGATCCACCGGGCAATCGCAAGCGCTTCCTTCTCGGCGCTAAAGAGGAGTGGGCATGGAGCATTTGCGTGTGATGGACACCCGAGGAGCATGAACAGCCCTGTTCCGGCGAGACACCGTAAGGACCGATATGCAATCGGCAGGAGAAACCGGGTTTCAGCAGGGTCACCAAGGGGCGGGTGAGGTGATTAAACTGATTATGCGGGGGGGGAGGGATTACCATGCCTACAACCGGCAGCATCGCCATCCCGCGGCGGTTTTCCACTGAGTTGATCTTTTATCAATGTTTTTAATCCTTTTTAAAATCTTTTACCCAGCCCCTGACCC